>Ga0228710_1004540_pt1 | contig 21908 bp, 12 predicted proteins | sample MedpolnodulmetaG_FD_177995 | JGI IMG/M metagenome (GOLD analysis project Ga0228710, IMG submission 177995) | Root nodule microbial communities from Medicago polymorpha collected in Santa Monica, California, United States - pink nodules | ecosystem: Host-associated > Plants > Roots > Nodule...
TAACACAAACATATATATATATATATATATATATATATATATATATATATATCATTATACCAAAAAAGTTGAATTTATATCATTACACATTTCACCTGATATACATTTCAACTAACGATATACATTTAATCGAATCCGCCCCAAGATATATGCTAACATCATCAAGATTATAGTTTTTATCCTTTTCAATCTTCACACCATCTTCAACAATAATGTACAAATCTTCCTCATCTCCTATCACCTCATAACCTGCCGCCCGAGGTAGTTCATTATAGTCAACCGTCCATCTGATATATCTATCAGGGCCATCTTTTTGCATCATCTAGAGAGTGTTGTCTCCATAGCGGGCAAGTGGGAGGAATTGGACAACCATCATTCAACTATATTATCATAAAATGGTTGTCATTCACATATGTCAGACACATCAATCAGCCTATATGTGACGGTGCACCACATAAAGGGAAATAGGTTTCTGATCGCCCTTTCACAATATACAGGAGAACCACCACATGTTTGTATCTCTGTATACAATGAGGAAACTCATATCCGGCATGGTCATCCATTTATCCGGTGGTGCAGGATCAATATCGGAATAAGTTAGAGCGCCTAAGACCTGTTTATATCACCTATATACCCCAATCATCTGTTGATAACACACATTTTCTTCATCGTTAAGCTCTATGTAAAGTTGGTAACAGATCATCTGGCGATCATCAACATACATGTCACGTAGGTCCGCAACGGCACGAAACCCACAATGGCTATCACTAGCTACATCCACCTCTTTTTCAATAAATTCATGCATCCAATGTGGGACTTGGTCTTTGTGTGGTATGTCGACTTTAACTAGAATTGGCTTAGGAGGATTAGGAGACATGTTGCTTTTCCGTGCACTTTCTCTACTTGTCCCTATTGAATTTGTATGTGAAGCACGTGTTTGTTGATCCTGGGAGTCAACAATCTCCCGGAGCAAAGGCGATCACTTTGTTGACTAAATGATATGTTTATTTTTCTTTGGAGCTCCTTTAGGGATGACTTTTTTTGGCGGTGGACGCATAGAGGTCATCTCCTGCAAAGCAAACTGTCAAAATTGTTCCTTGATACGCGCCTTCATGTTGTAATCAACGTCCTTGAATCGGGCCTACAATGCGTAAAAAAACTGTCAGGTGGAATGTTGTTGAAAACTAAGAAAAAAATGCATTATGTTACCCTCTTACTCGAACCTCAACCTCTTCTAAAGAGTGTGGATGTCATCCAAACAAATGGGGGTGTTGTTCTTGATCTTCATTGCAATCGTACACGCACATGGAAATCTGTAAGCGATGAAAATTAAACAGCCACACTTGGATTTATCCGTACTACAACCAACTACTCGATCAACCTCAATTGCGAGATAATGCAAAGCATTCCTTGATATGTTTCGAATCAACCTAGCCACAACAACTTTCCTTTGAACCTATGTTCAAACATTATCATGCTCGTCTGGAAGGAAACATGTATTTGAGTATGTTGTGACTTTAGCATGTTGTGAACGGAGTTCCAGTTTGTACTTAAATCACCCATACTACTATAGTAAGATACTTTTTCAACTGCCCGTGTGCATATTCTGCTCTGTTTGTTGTAGTATTCCCCATATGCTTGACTTTATTGAACCAAAACTTCACAACCTATTCCTTCACCGAACCCAAAATTGTATTTTCAACATATTCCAAAAACTTAGGAAATTTGTGGCATTCAACTTTGAACCGGTTGCAATTATCAACATATGCTTGCTCTGTATCATAATTCACGATATCCTCCCAGGCAACCATAACCTTCTTCACCACCTCACTTGACTTGATCTCTTTCCCATCCTTGCCTTTAAGATCCTTAACTTTGCAATCCGTCTTACATTTTGCTCTAACATTTTTTTCAATGTGATACTCTAACATTTTGCCAGAAGGAATGTCAACTTTCGGTGGAGGATCCTCGGGTTTGGCATTTTCAGAATCATCTATAACTTCAAGTGCAACAACCGACAACACATTAGGTGGTTCAATATTAGGTGGCAATTCATTGGAGGCATCAACAGAAACATCCATTACTGAAACAGTGTGAAAGCATGGTCAGAAAATGCAAGCACTTTCTATACCAGTTTTGTTCGGATTATACTATTTGAAACAGATTGTTGGTTTTCATATTGGATATTCCAAAATGTGTATTTACAGATTCATTGACGTGATCAAAAGGAAAACACCTAGAAATCGAATGAGGAAGGTTTTAGATAAACATTACCTTTGCATTCACTGGAGGCATCAACAGAAACATCCATTACACATCCATTACTGAAACAGTGTGAAAGCATGGTCAGAAAATGCAAGCACTTTCTGTACTGGTGTTGTTCGGATTATACTATATGAAACAGATTGTTGGTTTTCATATTGGATATTCCAAAATGTGTATTTACAGATTCATTGAGGTGATCAAAAGGAAAACACCTAGAAATCGAATGAGAAAGGTTTTATATAAACATTACCTTTGCATTCAAACGAAAATGATGTTGTAAACACCTCTTGATGACCAGATTGCTACTCTAAATCACGTTTTCGCTCAAAATGGTGTGTTTTTAGACGGGTAAGGAGTGTTTGGTGATAAAGGTGGTGAACTTCAGCTAGGTCCTAGACACACCTTATATATATATATTCAAAGATTTTAGATTATAGAATTCAAAATAATCTGATACTTTTCCCACTTTATAAAAGTGGATATTTTGGATTGTATAATCTGAAGGTTGTTTCACCCTCTTTATGTCAAGGATGTCTGTCAGTTATGCTGGCCTTCAGTTTCTCCAGTTTTTTTGACACATTTTGGATTTTAGAATCAAAACTGAATTCGGATTCTAAAATCCGAACAAAGGGTAATTTTGAAAGAAAAAAAATAGGGCGCGCGAGAATAGCATAGGGTGGAAAAAGAAATAGTCATGTAGTAAAACCCTCAAATTCTACTAACTTAGAAACTTAAAGGTTCCAATATCATAGGCCCATACTAACCTATTATCTAACGGAAATTGCTTTTCTCACTTCAAAAGTTTTCTAACCACACATCAAAATGACACAAATACCTCTGACGGTAGTTAACTACCGTTGGCCCAGAGCATCAATTGTGATTTTGTGTTTTTCGATCAAAAAATCAAAATAAATCGATGTTTATTCGGAATGCTACGAAACTTTGCAGACCCACAATATGTAGTTTTATATAGTTATCTGTAAAGTTTTGTAGCATTCCGACTAAGTCTAGATTATTTTGATTTTTTGACCGAACCGCACAAAATCATAATTTTTTCCAAGTGCGCGTTCGGAAAAGTGACCTAGAGGTTGAATTTGTTCACCATTTTTTGCATGCATGTTTAGGAAAAAAAACATCTCCCACAAAAAATTGAATTTTCCGACAGTGAGACTGACCAGGTCGCTTACGATCCATTGGCAGAGCCTTCCAAGTCGGCTCCCATGAGATTCCACGGTAACGTGGTGAGACCAGAACCGGCGCTATTTTTGCTCTAGATTTTCGGGTTACTCTAAAGTCACTGTAATTATACATAGCCGCTCAAACCCTTTTCCCTAAAGATCCCCGGTTCCTTACACACCTCAAGGTAACTTTTTCGGACGCACACTTGGAAAAAAATTGTAATTTTGCGTGATTGGGTCCAATAATCAAAATAAGCCGAGACTTAGTCGGAATGCTACAAAACTTTATAGACAACTCTATAAAAATACATTTAGAGGATCTGCAAAGTTTCGTAGCATTCCAAATAAGCCTCGATTTATTTTGATTTTTCGACCGAAACGCGCAAATTCACAATTGATGCTCTGTCCCAGCGGTGGTTAAGTGTAGTTGACCCATCGGTAGTTAACTGTGCTGCCGGTTTGCTCAGCAGTAGTTAACTACCGCCGGGGGTATTTGCATCATTTCGATATGTGTTTAAGAAATTATTGAGGTGAGAAAAGCAATTTTCTTATCTGACATGACCTTGTGTTTTTGTTAAACTATGTCATATACCACTTGGTCTTTTAGTTAGGGAAGAAGTTAGTTAGTGCATTTGAACCTCCAAGTTCTTCATACTTACTCCTTGATTTTGTGTATGAGCTTTTGTCTCACTAGAAAATGTTTTGGATTCATTCATAAAAGCCTTTAAAATAGCCATTAGAGAAGCAGCTTCCTTGATTTTGTGCAGTGATTGATGTTTGAGTAGGTGTGGTAAATCTTGCTGGTAAAGTAGCCCTAGCTTGCATTCCTTGTCCACCTTGCAAAGTATTACTCTGGTTGAACCACAAAAAGCTAGGATGGTTTCTCCAACCAAGGTTATAAATGGATTGTTATTCTTTCCATATCAGCCTATAAATACACATAAATAAGATTTGCAGGATATTCATTGTAGAGATACCCCCTCCATAGTACACAATAAACAATATAAGTATAGGTTGAATTCAAGCCCGATGCGACAAGTTCACCGCCAGGTGCAATGAGGCGTAGTTCAAGTTTTCGCCTTGCGTGGCCAGTCCTCCGCCAGGCGTGACGAAACAGTGGCAAACCCCCCTTGTAAATGTTTTTCCCAAACTTGAATTATTTTACCATAGTTGACTAAAACTCCTTAGTGCTAACGCTAAATAGGTGTTATTTCACTTTAAAACTAAACAAAATACATAAAAGAAAATCTAAATCCGAATGAAATTTCACTAAAAATGAGGAGTATTCAAAAAGAAATTTTATAATCTGCTTTGAGCCACTACATTATTGGAAAAACCTTTACATTTTCTAATTTATTATGATCTGGGGTCTAGGATGTGGATCTCAGTGTCACATCGACCTCTTAGTAACCGGATCCACAATCATGTTCTTTGTTCTGCCATGCTCTATATACAAATGTCCACAGTTAACTCTTTCTAGCACAAGGAACTAGACGTCAATGTGTTTCGACTTTATCGAGCTCTTGTTGTTATTGGAAAACCAAAATCCTTACCATGACAACTACCATGACCGCGACTGTTATTTAAAACTTTGTGTGCTGTCTGGCACAACTGTGATTATGAATCATGATTGTTGATATTATGAAAATCTGTATTCAAATACTTTTGATCTGCCACAATTGCGCTGGAATACAAACCTTGATATTGCTGTTTGATAGTTCCCAGGGTTTGAGTTGAATTGAAGTATTGGTGATCTCTTACATTTTGATCATTTGATGTATAAGCTATATAAGTTTGTGTCTGAGTTTGGTTTTTCAGAATATTATGCAATCTATTTTTTTTATTTTTTTTTGCTTATTATGCAATCTGTTTGAGAACTTATGCAAATATTGATCTGAAAATGCAATTCTTTAATAATTACTGTTACAGTCTTGGACTTCCCACTAATATGATGGTGTTCTTGCTTTGAAATTGAAATATCAAAGATACTTTTGATTTTTATCACATCTGTTTTTTTATATATTTTATTGAAGCTGGTTTTTTTCTTTGAGTAGTTGGAGATTAACATGGACTGGCGGACAATCTGTATTATTGTCTTTGAAACGGGTCACTGTAAGTTTTAGGCCTTGTTTGGATAAACAACTTAGTTGCAGCTTATGTATAAGCTAATTCAATTTCAAAAGATAAAACAAATTTAAATTGTTCTACAACAAGTCACAAAATTTTATCAAACTGCAATTTTTCAGATGTTAATGGATGTCAATTTACTTTTCCTCCATGAACTAGGCGTTGATTCAACTTGGAGATATTTTAGCCTGCTAATGACTTGAAAGCAAGTTGAAAATAGGATGCACAAGAATAAAGATGGGAAAAATAGGAAAAGTGGAAAGGGTAAATAATCATAATCATTATATGATCATATTTTATATTGACTAGTACCAACCAAAATTGCTCCATTATTTGTTTTGATTAACTTCATTAGACTGCATCAAATCTGGCTTGTGTATGTAACAGGCTAACTAATGTTTGTTCTCCTTTCATATTTCTTGTGAAAGTATAGAGTTTTCAAGAGATTTTACTGAGAAGCAAGAGGAAGTTAAGTTAAGAATAAAATTGTAACGCCCTGGATTTTACACCAAACATTACGTCTAATTCTTTCTTTTTAGAAAATTAGGACTATTTTTTTTTTCCTAACTAGAACTTAACAAAAATGGTTAAAGTAATTTAATTACAATTCAGAAACCCAAATGTGTTTTCCCCGCGTACACGCTTCAAGCAAAATATCAGGCAAACATGAATATCTCATTTGGTACCTAAAATGTTCGTTGTAAGGGTTAGTCTTCAACACCCATGAAATAAAATCAATAATAAATTACAACATCAAATAAGAATATACAATCATTATCAAGGAATTGTGCTAAGACATTTCATTTTTAGTTTAAAATATTCATCACTCCAAATTGTACTAAAAAACCATTTTAGGTACCAAAGGAGATATTCATGTTTGCTTGATGTTTTACTTGAAGCATGTACGCGGGGAAAACACATTTGGGTTTCTGAATTGTAATTAAATTACTTTAACCTTTTTTGTTAAGTTTTAGTTAGAAAAAAAAAGTAGTCCTAATTTTCTGAAAAGAAAGAATTAGACTAATGTCTTTGATAAAAATCCGGGACGTTACAAAAATAGTCTTGAAGTAAGAAAGCAACAACTGAAACAAAAGAAAAACATCATAAATTAACGTTCAGAATCAACAAATCGTTCATAGAAACAAAGACTCGACTATGAGAGAGTTCAATATGGCTATGTTAGCTAAAAAAGGATGGCGGATTATACAGAATGAAGAAACTGTGCTAAGCAATTGTTTAAAAGCAAGGTACTTCCTGAAAAATAATTTCCTTCAAGCATCCCTAGGATATAATCCGAGCTTCACCTGGAGAAGTATCCTTCAAGCAAGACATGAGGTTATTGATCATGCTGGATTGTGGAAGATAGGAGATGGTCGGAATATTCGAATTTGGAGTGATAATTGGCTCCCTTACCAAAATGGATATAAGGTCTGGTCGCCAAAACCAGCTAATTGTGAGGTAGAATATACGTGGCAGAATTAATGAATGAGGAGCACAATGGTTGGAATATGCAGCTTGTAAATGATATATAATCAGAGAGATGAATTTGTGTGGCGGGCTAATAAAAATGGTGAGTTCTCGGTGAAATCAGCATATCATTTCTTGAAGCAAAGAAAAGAGGCACATCAGTCCAATCGATCTATTATGCCGCAACATAGCAAAATTTGGGCAAAATTGTGGAAATTGAGAACTATACCGAGGCATGTTCATTTGATGTGGCGTACTTAACATAACCGCATTCTGGTCAGAATGGCTCTTTTTAATCGAGGGGTTCACTGCAGTCCAATATGTTGTTTATGTGATAAACATAAATGAGACTGCTGAACACTTATTTATGCATTGTCAATGGGTAAAAACAGTGTGGTTTGCATCAAAACTAGGTGTGAGGTTTGGCTACACTAACAACGCAGTGATATCCTTATTTGAATGGTTGGAACAAATAATTTGTAATGAAGAAGATGATGTGATTCAATTGGTATTATCTATATGTAATGGGAGTGATATTCCTTGTGCTGTCAGTTGCTACAATAATGCCTTAAAAGTTGTACACTGCTACAATAGTGCAGAATTTCAAATTTTGCAGATGCAAAACCAACAGGTACCACTTCCAAACCGTAACATCAGATGGTGCCTTCAGACTACAGGATCCAACAAACTTAATGGTGACGCTGCGGGCCCTTCGGAGAATGGAAAATGGGGCCTCTCGACGGTGATAAGAGATGCTGATGGGTTTGTGGCAGCAGCTGGTTGTTGGTATATGCCGATTCTACCCGACTCTAATGTTGCAGAAGCGCTGGCATTGTTGAAAGGCTTACAGTTTGCAAAGGATCTATTATTCTTGAATGTACAGGCAGAGTCAGATTCAAGGAGTGTGATTACGGCAATTGAAGACGAGCTTCATGTATCGACCTATTTAGGAACAATTGTAAATGAGTGCATCAAACTGAGTCCTAGCTTTGCTCATGTTAGGCGTGTAGCTAACCAAGCTGCGCATTACTTAGCAAAATTTGCTCTTTCATCCAATTCGGACTTTGTTTGGATCGAAGAAACTCCATCTTGTATTTCGACGGTTGTAGCTTTAGATTTATTGCCTCAACCAATTTAATGAAATTGGTTTCATTTCAAAAGAAGACTCGACTTTGACCGAGTCAAAAACCATTTATAGAATAAAACATTAATGTTCTACACCATCCTTCCCAATCCCGTACTTGATCTTCAGACTGCCCACAGTACACAACATGTCAGATCAAATACGTTCTATGTAACACTTCCTTGAACCCCAAGGAAGGAATGAAATATATATAGGAAGATAAATTTTATATCTTTGAACATATAATACAAGGGAAATGGTATATATAGTAATGGCTTAGTTACAGCAAGCATGCTTTATTTTCTTAGCATAAATATAACATAACTTGCAGAACAAAGATCAAACACATTCAATCCTCTTCTTAGCAACAAGGCAGAGAGGATTTTTCTTGTGTTGGACAAGTCCTGGAAGACCATCAATGTCTATATCTTCCCACTTTACTCCTTCAGGCATTTCCCAATCAAACAAATAGAGAAGATTAGCTAGTACAAGGTCCACAGTAGCAATTGCCATGTTTAAGCCGGGGCAAACTCTTCGCCCCGAACCAAACGGAATCAACTCGAAATCTTGTCCTTTTAAATCTATATCACTTCCTATGAATCTCTCTGGATAAAACTCTTCTGGATCCTTCCATGCTTCTGGGTCTCTATGGATCGCCCAAGCGTTAATGTACACCAATGTCTTCTCTGGAATTTCATACCCTTCGATGTCGCACTTTTTCATCGTTTCTCTTGGTAAAAGTACGGGTAATGATGGGTACAGTCTCATTGATTCTTTTATAACTGCCTTGAAATATGGAAGCTTTTGGACATCTTCTTCCTCTATAAAACCCTTCCCTTCATTTGCTTTTCGAATCTCTTCTTGTACTTTCTGCATCACTCTTGGATTCTTCATTAGTGCAGTCATAGCCCAAACTACCGCGGCTGCGATTGTGTCTGTTCCCGCCAACAACATATTCTGCAATATTCACCATGTATTTAGATTTTGAGATAAGAAGAAAAAAGAGTATTATAGGCTTATAGCTCAAGTGGAAATAAAATTCATATAAAATTGTATTGATCAAAAGATTGTGATTTGTGTACATAATACTAATATTTATGGAGTTCAGCTAAACTAACTAATTGAGTAACTAAATCTAACTAATGTAACTAACCAACTGATATTAACTAACTCTCACTATCTTAAAAATATGTTTCATTAGTAAATATACCAAATATAAATATTAACAAGAGAAATTTCCATAGATCAAATGGACGGTAGGATTAGACCCCTCGAATTAGTCGGTCATTGACCGGATATCAAGTTTCCAAAAAAAAATAATAGTGAGTAACTCCAAGCACAAGATGTGCCCAAAGCTAGATCCAAAGAAGAGACAAGACAGTACCATATTATGATATTATGTAATGAATAAAAAAACCAAACAACATAAGAGACAAGTTGATATCATTTTTATATTACCTAGTAATAAATAGCAACGTTGATCATGATCTACAACGGTTAGATTAAAACTATGAAATTTTCATGAAAAGGGATGCAGGCCATACAGATCAAAATTCTATCAAATAGAAGAAACAAAAATCAATGTAAATAAACATAACAAACTTGGTTCTCTCCAGCTCTCCATCCCCTCTAACCAAAACTTCAGCTATTAGAAAAACTTGAATTATCGACGAAAATAAACAATATAAAAATGAATTTTTCGCTGATTACTAGATTAAAGTGCCAAAATTGAATATTAATTAATTCCATTTTCTTTCTTAAATTTCAGTCAATAATTAAACTTTCTGAAGTAGAGATCTTGCACAGGTTACTCAACATTTTAGGGCTTAAAATTGAAGTAGAGATCATGAAGTGTACGGCAAAAGTAAAAGCTTTTAAAAATTGAACCAAGATTAAGGCTTAATAAGAGTGAAGAAAACAAAAATAAAAAAATAAAAACATTAACCATGATCAAGGGTTTGATGTGTTCAGCACTGAGATCCATTGAGCAGTAAGGATCATTCTTCAATTCAATCAAGGCATCAATTACATCATCTTCATGTGGAGGCAACTTCTTCCTATTTGGATCAAGATGTTCATCAACAACACTCTGAAAAAAACCATCCAAAATCTTGAACAATTTCTCAAGACGACTCATCAATCCGGTGAACTTATCAACAATCCCTCCAACAAACGGCAAATAATCAGTGTAAAAGAACGAAATCGTCATTTCCTGGGCTTCTTTAAGCAAATCATGAAACATGCTACGTTCAGCTGCTTCATCTTCAAACCTTCTACCAAACGCGGTCCTACAAACTACCGCGCTTGTTAGACACATGAGAAGCTCATGCAAATTCACAACTTTGTTGGAAGAAGCATGTTCTGATATCTTCTTGATCATTTGAGTTGTCTCATATTTTCTAACTGAGGAAAACATTACGACACGTTTGACACTAAGAAAATGGATGAAGGAAAGTTTTTTGGTGTGTCTCCAATATTCTCTATATGGTGAAAAAAACTGGTCTAATCCATCATATGAGAATTTCATATGGCTGATTAAAGCCGGTCGGTTACAAAAGTCGATGTCGTGTGTTTTCATTACTTGTTTGGCCATTTTAGCTGATGAAACAACTATTGTTTGCTTTGAACCAAGTTTAAGATAGATTAAAGAGCCATATTTCTTTGAGAGTTCATAGAAGTTTAAACCAAGAGCTGAACTATCAAGTTGGTGTAAGTTTCCAATGAAAGGAAGGCCTTTAGGACCTGGTGGAAGATTTGTTGATTTCTTAGATGTTTTGTGTTTTTTGAACAAGAAGAATAGCAAGAGAGCAAAAGGTAAAAGAACAAGGGGTGACATGTTTAGGTTCATGAATTAGGGATAGCTATTCAGCTATTGCAACACATATTTATGGGATATATATCAAGTAGAGGAGTGTGCTATTGTCAGAGTTGAGAGGGGCAACATTTGGATGATACTACATTTAATAACATTTTAAGGATACATTACACAACACATTGTTCCATTGAAGATTATGATCACTTAAATTGTAAATGTAAAATTCTATATTGTGTAAAATCAACTTTGTTGATTCGTAGGAATCAAATTTGGTATCATATGGTTTATAATACTTATTTATCTTGCCATACAGTCTAAAATCATTTCATATATTATTGGTATATGTCAAGAATAATTATTGTCATATACATTTTTTTCATTCGTTCTTTTCACTATGTAATTTTATTTAAGGTGTTCCAAATGCTAAATGCAAGTATCTCTACTAGTTGAATTTTTATCCTTAAAAAAAAATCTACTAGTTGAATTTTTAACTTTGATTCGTCACATAATCAGATTCTATACCCATCCTCTAGACCCAACTGACCTAACTCCCATGGTTCATTTTATACACTTTTATTGTGATGTTATCTTGAAGTTTTTCAACGAATGATTTTATATTAATACTATAAAATTTCACTGATATGATCACATATCACATATGATGATAATTTTCGATTCAAATTTTTTTGAGATAATTTTCAATTTAATAGCGAGTTTTTTAATACATGTATCCAATAAAAACTTAATAGTTTATTTTTAGTAAAAATAAAACTATACTTTGATTCGTCCAAAAAAAATTATGATCATTTTTTGTGTTGTTTTTAGGGATGATCATTTTTTGTTTTGTTTTTTAGGGATGATCATTTTTTGTTGTTGATGAGATTGATTCCTCGTACGTCTAATACCATTTAATAAGGAGATTATCAAATGAAAAGTACCTTAAGTAATAATTCATCATTATTTTAAAACCAATAATTAAGATTCTTTTTTTTTTTTTAAAACTGCAACATTATTTTATCCGCCTCTTCTTCGCTCACAACTATGGATTTTATATAATGTCTCAACTTTCAAATAGTAGTGAACGCTTCAAGATTCTCTTTGACTTATTGTCACATGGCTCGTGGAGGAAATAAAACCGTTGCTAGAAAGATCTACTCCCCTTCGATTACATTTATAAGCAATTTTTGTTTTTTAGATTTAATAAATAATTAATATATTTAAAACATAATGCAGTTTAGATACATCATTTATTTAATGAAACTAAAAAAGCAAAATATACTTATAAATGTGATTGGAGAAAGTATAATCTAACCTTGGTAAAGTCAAAAACATAGGTTTTCGACTATATGCATCACAATCGGGTGACTTTGAAATCAACAAATGCATGATATAATATCAGGGGTGTTTAAAACCGAACAATCCAATAGAAAAATCGCAAACGTAACCAACTCAAGTTGAAACCGCAAAAAATAGTATTTGGTTCAGGTGTATTCTGATATTTTTTTTACTCAACCAATCGACCACATGAATCAACTCAGTTTGCGGTTTTTAATTGATCAATCGAGTCAAATCAAATCAATCCGCAATATAAGAAAAATACTAATTAAACCTATACTCAAAGAAACTCAATAGAACTTTTATAAAATGACATATTTTTTCTCTTGTTAAGTTTCTTCTTTACTTTTTATTTCAAAAATGTATTTATGTGTTACTTGAACTTTTAGATAATGATAAAATCTCAGTCTTACAGAATATGATTACTTTTTGTCCACATTTTTAATTTGGTCTATATTGGATGAAAATGAAATTCTAATATTGGATGAAATTTAAAACATTTGTAGGAAAATGTTGTGTTTTACCCTTTTGAATTTGATTTTAATGTTGAAAACAAAGAATTATTTTGTCTAAAAAAACGGCATCAGTCAATCCAACCCAAACTACATTGATTTGGTTTGGTTCGTATTTTATTTAAAAAGTCTACTGAGCCAAACCAAACCACATGATTTTCATCTTGAGATTCGGATGACTTTTAACGTCAAAACTGAATCAAACAGCATCGCGAACACTTCTATATAATATGGTAGTTAGTGGGCAAAAAACATGACTATGTTAGTGTAGGTTTCTTAGTTATTCTAAACTAATAAAAACTTCATTGCAAATATTATTCAAGACATTAAATCAAACAAGTCTTTACATATATTTATTATTTTTCTTCATCATTTTCCTTTATTTTACTTTTTATATATTCTTTTTTAGGTAGTAGTTCAACCTTTAAGATTGGACACTTTGGAGAAGTCTAAGAAACCGCAAGTAAGAAACATAGTCTCGTTCTCAATGTAATCACTTGATTGAAAAAGAGATCATATGTCACATGCAAATTAGCATAAATATCATCTTATGAGCTGAGCAAACCAAGAATCAAGTGTAAACAGATGATTATCACCCTTAAAATAAAAGATCATCGGATCGCACACTAATCAACTAAGCACAAAATTCCGCATGACGACAACAATAGTTAAAATATTTCCCTTCACTATTTTCTTTTAAAGCAAACATACATGATATAAAAAAGGCCCATGAGATATAAAGAATGGCTTGGTTTGTTCTTGTTGAAGAATTAAAGAGTGGAGTGATACGAATGATCTTGAGTTCAATTCTCACCCCTAAAGGCTGCGAGCTATCCGTGCTGTGTTCCTATTGACGTGGGTGAAGCTTTGGGTTTGCACTCAGCATTACAATGGTTGGATGATATGCATTTTGATAGTGTGGACTTCGAAACGGATTCTAAACTGAGGGTTGATGCTTTTCTGTCTAATAGGAATGACACGTCTGAATTTGGCTTTATTATTTCCTTTTGTTGTTCTTTATTTGGTTCTACTTTTGTTAACTCTAGGATGGAGTTTGTTAGGCGACAAGCTAACGGGGTTGCTCATGCTCTTGCACGTGAAGCCACGTTACTCACTAGTCCCGTCATTTATTATGATATACCTGATTGTATTGAAACTCTTATTATCAATGAAATGTTATAAGCATGTTTTCCTTAAAAAAAAAGACTAACTAATTAACATATTAACATTTTTTTTAGGAAAACATAACATTTATTCTTTCAAAAAACAAAATTTAAAAGAATTTCCTCCCCTTCCTTCGATTAAAATCTCTTCACTCCTTTCTATTGAACCAAATATACAATTTAGCAACTTACACACATGTTTCCTTCACACATCATATCTTGTTTAACGGAATGCTTTTGCATTTTTCTTCATTTTTATTTCTCGTTGCAAAAACTTATAGGAGAATTTTTATCCAAAAATTTCATCATAGCTTGTTTTTTAAATAAATTAATACAAAAATATAACATGTCATCAAAATTATAACAAGTATCTGTTATGATTTCACTGTCACCGATCGTCCATGGCTGAATCACATAGTAACTTTTGGAGAGTTGAAGTTATATGATATGTTGGATTCTGTTGGACTTATGTGGCATTTTTTGTTTCCAGTAAGATGGTTGGATTTGGTGGGAAATTTTCTGTTGGACATTTGTTTATTGAACTATTGTACATACATTGTTAAGTTTAACGGGTCTCCCCCTAAAAAAATATAATAAATCTCCTAGATTCAATCTCATTATAAATGAAATAAAACTTTTGCAATTATTTTTACTCATAATTGAGAATATTAAGTATTTTTTACGGTAAAATAAAAAAAATTAATATGATTATTATAAACAATAAAACTATTTTTTTTTAATAAAATTCTATTTTTTAAAATAAAAATATCAACAAATAACTATTTATTTTATAAAATTAATCATCAATTTATAAATCTAAAAAGTTAGAATACCGATGCATCTCAATTACTGATGTACGGTTGAAATTCCCTATAATTTTTGTATTATAAAAATCATGGGTCGGTTACACCCTTAGTTTTGATACCAGTCCACCCTTTCCACGTAAGGATGTAAAATATATTCTTTAGAAATGTAAAAAAAATGAAAATGTAGATGGTTTTTTTGTTTTAGGTGCCATCACTTTTTTTCTTCACTTATATATTCTTTTACATATGATTAAGGTTTTTTGTTTTAAGAGAAAGATAATTTAGATGGTGTCTGGCATCGAAATAATATTGTTATTTTTAATTTGTAATTTTGTCTTTAAGGGGTTTTAATTTGTAATTTTAATGGTGTCTTGCATTTTCTTCTCATTTCAACCGTACCAACATTGGTATTTGTGTTCGGAACTCTGAAGGTACGTTTGTTTTGGCCAAGGTTGCTAGTTGTCCATGTTTTTATTCAGTTGATGGTGGCGAAGCTTTGGGATTACACTTTGTTTTGCAGCGGTTGAGCGATATATAATTTGATAACGTCGACTTTGAAACGAATTCCAAACTGACGTGCGATGATACGACACTTCTGAATTTGGATGTATTATTTCTTAATGTCGTTCCTTATTCAGCTCTTTCTTAACCAACTATAGGATGGAGATCGTTAGGCGACAAGCCAATGAGGTTGCTCATGCACTTGCAGGAGAAACCACGTTACTAGCTAGTCCTGTTGTTTATTTTAATATACTCAAATGTATTGAACCTCTTATTATTAATGAAATGCTATAAGCATATTTCCTTAAAAAAAATCCTCAAAACAAGGGACAATCCACCAAAAACAATTACACATTATCAATTGAGATTTTTTTTAAGGAACATATCAATTGAGATGTTGTGCCATAAATGAAGCCAATATTGTAAATCAAATAGTTTCACGCAGTAATAAATTTTAACCATTGATATTAGAATGGATGGTTTAGATTACGCAATTGAATGATTTCAACCATTGATTTAAAGCAGATGGTTTTGATCTGTTACAAAGTCCTATTTTAACATCAGAAAATCCAAATCCAAATAGGATTTAGGAGTAATTGAAAAATCAAAGACAAATGAGACGAAATTGATGGACAATACCTTTCATGAATTGTTATAAATCCTTTAAAAACAAATTAATCATTATAATTGTGTAATTTAAATATAGTTTTTTTTAGTCAAAAAAATTTAAACTAAACAATACAATAATTGATGAAAGGCATCTCAGCATCACTCCTAGAGAAATAAATCATACAATTTTTTGCTGACACATAAAACAGACAAGTCAATTGAACCTGTGGTGGATGATGTTTTATTAGAATAATTGAACAATTCTTTATTCCATGTAACCTTAAACTCTTTATATGAAGACAAAAACCTTAATCATATAATAATCAAGTAGAAAATCGTTTATCATACCCGAAAAGTTAAGGATTAAATAAACATTTGGATCATTGATATTAACCACTAATTTGAAATGTAAATTACGTCGTAATCATCACAAACAATATTGATAACCTTATATTTCTTCCTCTATCAAACTATTGTAATTTTTTGTTGTTTATATATATATTTTTTATTTCATAACTACTCTCCACTATGAGAGATAATCTTAACAATGTTACACATTAAATGTTAAAATCTTTCACAACCATGATTTAAACATTGGTTCGACTTATGATGGAAGACTAACCCTTTCTCTAAACGCAAAATTTTGTTGGTGATCTTAGTCTCTTTTAAGATGGGGAGGAATGACAGAGGAATTTTTAATTTGTTGTAATGAAGGTCTTTGCAGAAGGAGTCTTAAATAATACTCAAGCAATGATTGAATTTCATTATAGAGTAAAAAAACTAGTGATCACTATTTATTAACGCAGTACTTGTTTCTTACTTTGCAAGCAATCACAGTTTTGAGAGATTAATGGAGGAAGAAGAAGATAAAGGAGGTTAGAGGTTGTTAGAGAGCGAGAATGGAGTATTGGAAAGTTGTTATGTTGATTGATTAATGAATAGAGAAGTTACAAAGTGTTTATATACATGACTTAAACTGCAAGTCTCTTATAACTAACTAACTTGTTCAAAGTGTAAAACTAAACAAACTTAACTCTACTAAACATGATTATGGATTAATAACAAACTAATAATCACTACATTAAATTAGCTTAGAATGAAAGTTATATAACTGCTAATAATAAATAGTTTTTTATACTGATAGATCTTTTTTTATACTGATGGATCTTAGTCTCTCTTAAATATGGTTTGGAAAATGAACTATTGACCTCATTTTGGTGGAGGGATAATAATATGCTCGAAAATCATCAAGGTTGGCCTGAGAACCAAGCTACGTACCCAAACAAGGGCTTTAGGCCTCAAGATTTTGCGTTAAAAAAAAGCTTCAAAATAAATCAATTTAGCTATAAATATATAATATGACATATTAATAATCAATATTCGTTTAGCTTAGCTGATCAATTTTAAGGCCTCAAATCCTTTTGGTCCTAAGGTCAAATCGAGGATTCAACAAAATTTGATTTATTATGCTTTTAATAAGCATTGTGTTATATTTTTTTAAAAATTCTAAGATGCCTCGTTATAAAATTTACTTTAGGTCTCTTGATATGTTGGGCCAATCCTAAAATTAATATTGAGATTTTCGTTTTAACTGGTTATTTAAGAGGCTAAGGGTGTGTTTGGTTTGAGGGTTTAGAAGGGAAATGGAGGGGAGGGTTTATTTTTCTTTTTTAAGTTACGAACTATATATCATGTTTTTTCTAAAATAAATTAAGTATGATTGAAGTATTATATGACCGTTTATCATGCTAATATGTTAACTTTTTAAAAAATATTTTATAGTATCCGTAATTTAAAATTGAAAAGTAACCCTTCCCCTCCCTACGCCTCCTAAACTCTCAAACCAAACATACCATACCTTAAGAAAATCATATTGATGGAGGAGGACGATGTATTTTCGGTAAGGATGGCCAACAAATAATCATGTACATTGTGTTTGGTTTTAAGAAAATATAGTGAGGGGGAGAGAAAGTTGAGGGAAAGAAGGATTTTCCCTTGATTGAAATATAAGAAAATGACAAAAGGAAAGAAAGAGACACATGGGCCCGTAAAATATGCTTTCCTCTCAAACATGAGAAGAAAATGAGATGCAGACAATTTTTGAATAAAAAAGGCAAGGGTTAAATAAGTAAATTGTCTCTTTAAATATATATATTTTTAAATATGTAAATTGTCTCCCTAAATATTTCATCGTTTGATTTTAATTCTCCTAAAATATTTCTTAGGCTTTTTGTCCCTGTAGAAGTTTTTATGCATAAAATTAGTCCCTAATTTTTAGGCAATTCATGTCTAACCTTAATATTTTTTAATAAAACTTTTCATAAATTGGTAGAAAATTATGACAATATTTTCCAAAAAAATTAGAATTTTTTAACAAAACATGAATTTAATATGAATTTTTTAACACCAAAAACATAAAAATTCATATTTAATACATGTTTTGTTAATAAAAAAATATATTCGGAGAGATTTTCAAAATATTCTACTTATTTCTGAAAAATTTCATTAAAAAATATGAATGTTAGACATGAATTTACTAAAAAGTATGACCTAATTTCATGGATAAAAAATTTTGAAGTGACCAAAAATCTAAGAAATATTTTAGGATGACTAAAATTAAATGGTGGTATATTTAGAAACATCATTTACTTATTTAACTCAAAAGAAAATATAACTCCCCTATCCTAGTATATAAAGTCTAACGTTTTTTTAAATTAATATATATAACATCATCATTGTTTCTGGAAAATGGCAAAGACATCCCGGTAGCAATGTGCCATCCTCGTTCTTTTCAAATTATGTACTTCTATATTTCAATTTCTACATATTATAAAAATATACACTATTTATATATAAGGGTGTTTATGTCATTTCCCAAATATACATTACTTTTGCAATCGAGAAATGGTGCAATCACACAGTCAGTGTATTGTAGACCATTGAATTTAAATTGGACTGTGTACATTTAACACTAACAAATATATTAAAATTTATTGATCAGATATAATGGTTGAAATTCACATGCAATTACTATTCCTCAAAAAATGCTAAACAAGTTGATAAACAGTAAGTGTATTGCAGAACAGTAGGGATACAATTTTCTTACTGTATTCTCATGTCCTTTTCCTTTGCTTCATATAGAAACTGTCTTGAATGTCGACTCAAAGAAGCTCAAAACAGATGATAGAAACAAAGGAATTAAAACAAGCAAAACACCACTTAAATCTGAAGATGATGAACCTTGGAATCCTAATAAGCCTATACCTGAAGGTTATGTACCTTGGTTGGAGCATGATCATGATAAGTGTATTGCAGAACAATTGGGACTCGACCTTGATGCTCCGATACCAGCGTATTGTAAGCCGACCTGACTTGTTATTCAGTATTTGATGTATATATATGTTATATACTATTAATGTATGCTATGAATATCAACCTCTGATATCTTCTTCTGAAGTTCATTTCTGGTTGTAGCCTACTCCTTCTCCAGAAGGATCATTCATTTTATCATGTTCAGAATTAACCGTAGGGCTGGCAAAATGAATGGATTGGATGGATATGGATTTGGATTCTAATAGATGGATAAAAAAATCCATTTGTCTATTAAAATCCACTATTTTTTTTGTTGTAAAAAAATCATCCAATCCATCCATTAAGTATAATGTCCATCCAAATCCATCCATTACTAGATTTTAACAGATGGACATCCATCCGATCCATCAAATAAAATGTGTTATTTATTTAATTTGTATTATATTACATAAATATTTAGTTGATAAGTTGGTGCCAAAAGTAAAAATATTAAGCCTAATATTTATTTATGTCTAAACCCAAAACAGATTATCTTTAATAAAGCCCAGACTAGATTTATGTCTCAGCCCAAAAAAAAATTAAATATATAATAATAGATGGTGGTGCACTGCCGTTAACCGTCCACCACAACCGGTGACCACCGTTGGCCGGTGTTGACCATGGCAGTTCTCCGGTGAGTCACGGTGGCAGTTGCCGGAGCTCTGGAAATTTTGGTAGCGGAGCTACAACGTTGACCGGTGATACTTCGGCATTGACCACAGTCTTAAAATAATCGTCAATATTAAAGTAATATTAAATATTAATACTAATATTAAATAAATAATATTTTAATATTAATTTTTTTTTTTCAGTTTTTTTATAAAGAAAAATTAATTTTTCTTTATTTTATCAAATTAATGTGTTTTTATTATTTAAATAAGATCCAATGGATTTGTTTTTTTTAAAAAGATAATCCATTGGATTTTTAAAATAAGGCGGATGAATCAAATTCATCCATTTCCCTAAATGGATAGATCCAATCATCCAAACCAATCCATTAACAAAATTTTTGTTTGATGGATGGATTTTGTAGTGGATGTATTTGATGGATATGGATTTGATGGATCAAGTTGCCACCCCTAATTAGCAGTATACAATCCATTCCCTACCCCTCCTTGGGAGCCTACTCCACCAATACGAGAACAAATTTGATTATTTAAACTTACATCTTGTAACCCTCCACCATCTTCTTCTGATGGAGATCTAATGAATCTTCGGTCTGATGATGACTCACGTGGTCTAGGGGGCCCAATGACAAGATCCAAGACAAAGAAAAAGGAAAAAGTATTGTACAAAAACTACTTGAACTCGAGTCCCACCCAGATGAAGATATTGCCAAATGGCTCAAAAGCCTTGATGATCTTGAAGGGGCCACTATGGAGAGGAAAACAACTATTTTATATGATATATTGTAACAAGGGCCAACTACTTTGTTAACTTATGCGACACACTGGACATATGTCTAAATCGAAGGTGTTTTATGTATTATCGTAAAAAGTCTAATACATACATCGAACAACCGTTGTCCTATGTATGTCACATATTAATTACAACTGTAAAAAAAATGGGTCGGGTTATGGACCAGCCCATTCGCTCATAAAAGATAAGTCTATGCAAGATTAAACAGAGCAATTAACCTTCTTAACCTGAGACCCATACGAGCATTTAAACATCTCTGCAAAATTAATAGAAACATGACTTACATGCTTAAACATGTCTGTCCGGAACTTGTATATCTAAATTTTCCACATCATGAAGTGAAGGGAGGCGATGTGAACGAAACAAAGAGGAGAGTGAAGCTCCATATCAATAAAATTGCAAACATAACAAACAGACATGATGACCTCGTAAAAAAGTTAGAATATTTAATTACTACCGGTTCATCTAAACAGATTTAATGTTGGGTCTGATTTTGATTACCTTGCATAGGATATTCGTTGTTCAATATATTTTAAGCATTTTACAATCTATAAATCTTACAATGGAGAAGCTTCAAATTTTACTGTTCTTTCCCCTTCCAGCCAAATCCGCTTTTCTCCTTATTTTGCTTGCCTTTTCAATGGTTATATTAGGAAGAAAAAATAAAGGCAGAGCAGGTGCCAGTGCAGTGCAGTGCCAGTGCAGTGCAGGTTCCAGTGCAGTGCATGGTCTTTCTTTCTCTCCAAGGCTCTTTCTCTCTCTCACGCTCCAAGAACCTTTCTTTATCTCCAAGGCTCTTTCTCTTCCCTCAAGTAGTATTTAAAGGCAAGAGTCTTGCCTTGCCTTGCCATGCCATCACATTTTGCAAGCAAATCTATGCTTCTTTTAGCTTCATGATGTGCTGTATTATGCATTTTCATACTCTACAATTGATGATGCAGGTCAAATATTATGTGATACAACTAACAACTTATCTCATTGGTATGCATTCTTTTTTATTCTTCTTTACAGTATAAATACAAGTACATGAACTTCTTTATGTCATTCTCCATTATGCAACTTTTTGCCTCTTTTATGTCTCCATCCATAGGTTTCCACAGCCAACTCAAGGAATTCTTGAAGGAGGAACCACGCCAGCAGAATGCAGCATGAAGGCATGTCAAAAGAACACAATAATTAGAATATTTCACCAAGTTAGTGTGGGGAAGAAAATTTGAATTTTAGTTTCACAAAACTT
>Ga0228710_1004541_pt1 | contig 21906 bp, 13 predicted proteins | sample MedpolnodulmetaG_FD_177995 | JGI IMG/M metagenome (GOLD analysis project Ga0228710, IMG submission 177995) | Root nodule microbial communities from Medicago polymorpha collected in Santa Monica, California, United States - pink nodules | ecosystem: Host-associated > Plants > Roots > Nodule...
TTTTCTTTTTTTTTTTTTATTATTTTCAACGGTTTAGCTTATATTTTACTTGATTCCCACGTAAAATAGTTCTTTTACAAAAAATAAACAATATTTATTTATTTAAATTGATAATGAAAGTACATTTATACAATACAATTTTAAAGATGCTAAAAACAAAAGTGATTAAGAGATTTATACAATATATTTTTTTCAATCTAGAGATTTAACTATAACATTTTTAATCTTGAATTCAAAACTCATGATCTTTGTTTAAGTTAAAAGAAATTTTTTATCCAAATGTTTTTGGCTTTTTATGACTCTTGATAACACGTCAAATAATTTTAAATTTATGCAAAATATTGCATAGATGATCTATATGATATAAACATTCATTTCAACCGTTGATTTTGTAAAAAAATAAAATAAAAAATAACATTAAAATGTTGGTGAGTGGTGTTACATTATCATGTTAAATATATATTTAACCCCCCTAATTTTTAAATATTTTTTAAGTTTAATCACTACGTGAATTTTGTCAAATTTTAATCTCTTTTTGTTTTATCAAGACTAAATACATGGTCAAAAGAAACACTCACTTTTTGTAAAAAGTTTCTCAAATAGGGAATAAAATTGGAAACTTTTTATGTAAATACTAAACTCAAAAAGACGTAATTTTATATGGATAAAAAATCATATAAAGTAATTTGTACAAAAATATGAATAAATACAATAATAAAAAAATAATGATGATGAAATTACCCTTGACTTTACCTATTTTTCTTGTTATTTGCTTTGGTTTTTTATGTTTAATTATTATAAAATATAATAATTAGTGTGTCTTTTAATGAGCAAAATTGATTTCATCCAAAATTACAACAAAAATATATATATTTGTCACCCTCAAAAAAATCCAGGTTAATTTCACCATTAATATGTTATAATGTTGTCTGTTCTTGCTTCAAATAATGAAAAGTTCACATCTTTTATAGTAGAAGAGTTCAAAGAAGCAATGTTCTCTATACCACAGTGCTCTAGGTCTGATGGTTTTAGTATTAGATTTTACCAACATTTTTTAAATTTTTTGAAGTATTAACATTTTTCATGAGTTGCCTTAATACAAGTTCCTTTCAGACACCCTAAATATGACCAACATAACGCTCATCCCATAAGGCAAATTGTAGAAACAATCATGAAAATTCCAAATCAACCTGGATGCTCTTGTGTCTCATTTGTTTAAGTCAAATATTATCCAAACAACAATTTCTTGGCATCACCTATGGGCCATAACCCGAGTTATGTGTGAAGCAGTATTTTTAACGCAAAATTTATTGTGTGTGTAGAATTTCGATGGTGTATGGGGTCAGGCGCAAACATCGCCATATTGGAGGAACCATGGCTTGTTAACGGTGGCCGCAATACTTTATGCCAAGCAAGGTAGTTTTCACTTTAGAAATACAACGGTTGATACTTTGATTGATAGCACAAATAAGGCTTGGAGTCAAGAAGTCTTTGAGTACTTGGTTCAGTAGTTTTCACCACCCTCAATAATATTTTCTAGTTTCGTCCTTGATGTGGGGGAAGCTTTGGTTCTTTTCCATGTTCTCCAATGAGTCAATGACTTACGGCTATACAATGTTGCTTTCGCTCTTGACTCATTTTAACAAAGGATGTGATCCTGTTATTGAATTTGGTTTTGTGGTATTGAACAGTAAGTGTTTTTATAATTCTTAATTTGAAAACTCCCTTATTGAGTTTAATCAAAGACAAACCAATAATGTCGTTCATGCATTAGTAAGGATAGTCACATCTTCAGCTCGCTCCAATTCTCTCGTTGATGTATCAATATATATCGAACAAATGATTAAGAATGACTAACTTTGAGACAAGAAAATCTAACTGTGTTAATATTTTTTGTTAGTAGAGAGAGTTGAACCAATAATCTCTTTATCACTCAAATTTGTAGTGTTCGCTTAAAACATCAAACCAACTTATCAATCAATTTCTAATTGTGATAATGTTTTAATACTTAAAGCACCATTTTGGAAAAGTAAAAGATGCAAGAATAAATAAAAAACTTTAATTTAGTTAAAAATATTTTTTTTTAATAAAGTTAAGAGTGGGCATCTTATCCCTTGAGACAAATGCAAGATTCAATTTGGTTCATGAGAAAAATATAAGAATATTTAGTCCTTTAGTAAAATAAATAAATATGGACAGCTTAGTTTTTTTGTGAACCATCGTTGGAAATTTGTTTTTTTTTTATGATTATATCGTTTACAAAATATAATTAGGTTTATGATAATAATTAAAATAAGACAATTTACTTCCGGAAATTAAAAGCAACAAATCACTCTCTACAACATAAAAGTTCTTAACTAGTTTTTCCTTCAGTCACTCATTTAATTTAAGGTTCTGCAAAGAAGTTATTTAGCTGGATCCCTAGAAATTAACATTTTTCATTCCTCTCGAACAATTTATTACTAATAATTAACATTTGCATGTAAAAAAATCACCTATTTTAGGCTAGTTATCTAAATAGGGGTGATGTTTTTCGTCACTACTTGTTTTATTCTAATTTTATACATCTTTCAACTTTTCTTTTTATGCTCATTATATTTATGTCTTTTTTCCTATATATACTCATGAATGTAAATATGACGTGAAAATAGCAATTATAAAACGCTCGATTCCCATGAAAACGTAAACCTTGTCTCATGTATATCACCAAATAAGCATGGTGGCATTTGTGCACAAATTACCTCTATCATGCTATCCTTGTGTTTCTCTAGAAAAGATATTAAAGTGACGTGACTTCGTAAATTAATGTACACCATGCCTTTAATCGTGTGTGAATTGGATTCCACATCCTTCACCGCATAAATCCCTATTTGGATCCTTTGTTCTTTTAATAGAATAGAATACGATTCAACAAAACAAATCTCGTGTGATTTAAGCAATTTTTAAATACGACATTAGAAATTCAACCGTGAGACCTTTGAGTAAGTTCAATTGATTCAATCTGTTCACCAAATCTTAACATTTTTATGTCTCCACTCATTGTTAAATTTTAATCATTTTGTTGAAAATCAATTTATTAGACGTTGTAAATGAATGTATTTATTTATTGTTAGACACTATAAGATCGATCAACGATAGTTGGGTCTAACAAAAGACTAAACTCTTGTAACATAACGAATCAATAAATAAATTTCGACCAAGTGATATGTTTATATTTAATATCTGACCTCTTAAAAATTGGTATGAGTCTCTTTAATAAACCTCTTAAATAACTATGGGAAAAATATTAGAAAGATCAACCTCAATTAAATAAATATATGTTAAAAGATGTCAAATTAGATATTTTTTTAAAATCCCAAGTTAAAAGAGATAACATTTAATGTCTGATATACTTCAAGTAAAATTTCCTCTAAATAATCAGTACTCCCAGAACATTGGTAAAATACTAAAAAAGAAAAATTATATAGTAGAGTAATTCATAAATAACCCTACAGATTACAGTAGAGTAATTCATAAATATTCCTTACCACATATCAAAATATTGTAATTAAAAGTAAAGATAAAGATAAAAAAAACAACTGAGTTTCTTACAATACCCATATCAAAATAAATTTATTATGTCCTTCAGTGCCCGAAGGCATGTTTTTGTCCAATCTTGTGCTTAGTTATGCACATGACCGACATTTAGCCAACCCTGCAAAAGAACCAACTTTTGGGCTGATCACAAAAATGGAAGGCAAGTTCAGAAAACCTAGATAACTCCATGCATAATCTAGATAATAAAATCATGGTCCTAACTATCCTTTCGATTTCATTCAACAGTAGACACCTAGTGCACATTGTCTAGATAGATATTGAACACTGCTACAGAAGGTTAACTTACAGAACAGTATTAGAAAAGGTTAACTAACACAACAATATCACAGAAGGTTAATTGACAGAACAAAAGCCCCAAAAGAAGACATTGACAGAACAATATTACAACAGATGAGGATTCAACATCTAAAAACAGGTCAGAGATACCAACTGCAATAAAAAGATTACAAATTGGAATCCGCATGTGTGTCACTGTCTGATGGTGAGCTCGGCCCTTAGGTGTAGAACACCATTAATGAAGTAAAGACAATCCTCAGCCATGAACGAAGTCCAGGGAATCGCAAACAAGTTTCTGTAGCCAACAGCCTTGCCACCTGTGAATGTGTAATTGCCTTTGTATTTGCTAACAAACTCCTCTGTTGGTCTTGACCTTGCTGCAAATTCATAGTCCACAGTGAAGCTCACTGATCCCTTTTCCTGCATTCCCAAAAACAGCCCAAAGCAATGGAAAGAACTTTGTTGATCCATGTTACAGTGTGCTGAAAGAAAAAACCCTTGTCCGCCCAAGTGAAAAGCCTGAGAATAAACCCGGCCAGATGGGAACAAATTGGAACACTCCTCCCGCTTTAGATCCAAGTATACTACACACTGCTGGCGTGGAAGTTCAAATTCAACCACCTTGACGGGACGATATTTGTATGCCCTCTCCAAGAAACGACGGCTCGAGCAAGCAGGCTCTTCAGCTGCCAGTGACCGTTGGCGATGTGGAACCTCTGCCTTGAAAAATAGAGCCTCAAGGACAAGCTTGGATGAAACATCATGTTCAAAGTCACTACAGGTTAAAACCTTCTTAAGCTTTCGGCAGGTCATATGAGGGAAGCGGATAAATCGTGCAAGCCGCAAGCCTAGGACTTCTCGCCTTTCTTCCAGATTGCCGTACTGGTGTCTAGCCCACTTCAGCACAAAGTCATAAACAGCATCTTCTGATGCAACCTGGAGATCATCACTAGATAATATTGCCTCTACTCCGGCTAGGGGCAAGTTCATAACCTCTTCCTGGAACCTGGTCATATACATGATGTATAATTATTAGCATTTAGCATTAAAAAAGAAATATGATATTGAGATGAAGCCAATGAAGAACTACAAAAGAAACATGTGTTTTTTCTAAAGAATGGAAAGTTAGAATCAGTAAAGTAAAAGAGAAATAGATGTTTCCTGAAAGACTTTTTGTCATGGAATCCAACAATAGAGTTCTCCAAAATGTGTATAACTATGAAGTTGACTATTCAAAAGTAACAGCCGTCCACAAAAAGAAAAGAGTTCCAACAATACACACACAAATACACAGTTTAATAAATGTTCCCCCCTCCACCCACACACATCTCTCTAGTCCCTGACAAGTCAATAGAAAGAACTTCCTAAAAGAGAAAAGGAAGTACTGTATAGGAATTGCTATAAGAGAAAAAACATATTAGAGTTTGCAGTGCTTGAATCTAAGCTAATGCAATTGAAATTAAATAAAAAAAACAAACACTTACTTGGTTATATCCTTGTATCGGCTAGCAAGATACTGTTTTGCCGCATCAGTTAGTGGTTGAACTGCATCAGCCATTAAGACACTAGATGGCAGCTCCAGGTAAAGCAATGCAGATTCAGGTGTCATTTGCATATTTCGCAACAACCGACTACAATATCTCATGCATGAAGCAACTTCAAATTTATCGGCAGCCATCAAAACATCCAGCAAACCAGGTGCTGTCTTAATGCTCAATGTGTTACTGTACATAAAGTTTAGTAGCTCCATGAGAGCAGCTTCTTCTGTAACATGCAAAAGAAGTATACCACGTTTAGGTGACTATTTGAGGGCAAAATAAATGATAAGGCAAAAAGTATAAAAAATTCACATCAATGTTTATACCAGAGGCATTAATTCTGAGGGTGACATGTCTCAGTTCCGATTCCCTCATCCCATTCGAAAAAAGCTGCAAAAGGTAAATAAACACTGCTAAGAAAACATATTTTTGGCAGAACTATACAATGTACAATATAAAGATATAGAGAAGTTGGTCTACCTTATAGAAGAACGGGCTTTTAGCAGCCAAGATCGGAGAACTGATATGTAGGGTTTTAACTCTAACAACTGCAGGTTCAGAGTAATCCATGCCCAGGTTGGGTTCATCATTGTCATTTACAGCCTCATCACCTATGTTAACATTTTCAAAATCAGACGTGTTCACATTTTCAAAATCAGACATGTCATGAACAGCCTCATCACCTAAGTCATTTACAGCCTCATCACCTAAGTCATTTACAGCCTCATCACCTAGGTTAACATTTTCAAAATCAGACGTGTTCATAGAGTAATACTGATAGCTTCATACTCAACCAAAGAAAACATTTTCCCACTTACAAGCAAAGGACAATATCATGCTTTCTGTAACATAATAAATTCCTTAGTAAATTATACCCTTATTTCATATATTGATAGTGATGATCTTCAAAATCATGGCATTTCATTGAGAAAATGTAGTGTTTCCAACCCCACTATAAAACAAGAACTTACTATGCAGCAATGCAATGGAAGATACAAACAAAGGGGCAGAAAATATATAAACAAAGGGGCAATAGGGGAGAGAACAAGTAAGAATCTCTTAAACCTAACAAGTAATAACTCAAGTATTGCGCAATTAAGATAATACCAGAAGGGGATTCTTCAACCATTGCAACAACTTCTTCCTCCTGATTTTCAGAAGCCACACAATCATCCATGTCAGGTTGGTTCCCATTCAAAATCTGCTCATCCGGCAGATCCCCAACTGCAAACAGAAGACCATATAATATCAGGTTACAACGCTGCATAATGAGAAAATAAACAAACCAACACAAACATTATCCAACATACACAAAAATATCACATAATACCCAAACATCCATCCATTAAAAGAACCAAGCTTTTTTCTGCAACTTTGGACCCAGTAATAATCACTTTCAAATTTCTACTTACGCAATACATTTCCCCAAAAAACCCAAAAATCACACCACTCTCCAGATTTATATTTACATTTGGTAGCATCCCATTAACAGAAAACATACCCAAATTTGTGTTTTCCCTTCCAACCAATTTTTTCTTCAAATAGTGATTTTTTTCTTTTCTAAAAACATCTACAAATCTAAAACCAACCTATTTTCATTTTCATCACTGAATAACCTAGAAACCGTAACAAATAAATCCATATAAAAAAAAAAAAAAAAACAAAATACACAAATTTCTGTTTTCCCTTCCAAGTTCCCACCCATATTTCTTCCCTAAAAATCATTACAAATCTACAACCAAACCCTTTTCGTTTTCATCACTAAAGAACCTAAAAGATATACCCACAATTAAAGATAAATAAATCCATCAAAATAAACCCATAATAAAAAATAAAAAAAATAAACATTTTTTCGTCAAATTAAACAAACCCATGAACAAAAAAATTCAATTTTTCATCAAAATAAACAAACCCATAATGACAAAATCCAATTTTTCAACAAAAATAAACCAACCCATAACAAAAAAAAAATCAAATTTTCAACAAAAATGAAAACCTAGATTGAAGAATACCGTTTTCTTTCTTGATATCTTCACGTCTCCTCTTCCGATGCCTCGCCCAATCAGCAATAGAGGTACAATTTTCAGAATCAGGTTGAGGATCAACTGGATCGGCCATGATTTCAATCCTCAAAACCCTATCAGAAAAATTACTGTCATTGAAAGCAAATCCGAAATCGGCGTCGGAGCTAGAACCACCGTGAGCCCATTCGGATTCCATCACCGTGACCGGATCAAACAGATCGGAATTCAAATCCTTCATGAATGAATAAATTAAAGAAAGGGATTTTTGAGACAGAGAAGAGGAAACGGAAAAAACCCTAAGATAAGGTTGGAAATTGAAACGAAGTGGGTTTAATATAGAAGATTGTGAAAAATGAAAAAACCGTTGTAATAACACGAATTTGTTTCAATATATGTTTGAAGAAATGAAAAAATGTGTTTAACTCTCTCTCCTAAATATATATTCTTCTGGTTCATTGCCAACACAATTTTGTGTATTTATTTTTTCTTATCAGTTCCATTAAATATGTTTTTACTCTTTTTTTTTTACTAAGGTTTTTACTCCTACTATAAGACATTTTAAAAGATTTGTTTGTCCTAGATCTTCATATTTATTATTCTTTTCTATTTTCATTTTAAGTATTGAACATAACAACATCTTTTAAAATAAAATAAAAAACATAACAACACAACATTAGACAAAACAACATTCGATAATTTTTTAATATTGAATGATTTTGGTGCGCTTGCATTTGGATTATTTGGAAGGACAAAAACAACATAATTTTTACAGATAAACCAGCTTATACTCTTCAGCTTATTGATAGTGATAAGCTCCACTCGTTTTGGTGTTTAAAGACAAAGATTTCTAACTTGTCATATGATTATCACGTGTGGTGGCTTAACTCTTTTGTTGTGTATGGGCATAGGTTAACTCTGGTGTTTCTTTTCCTTTTGCACTCTGTTTCTGTTGTAATATTTTTGTGATAGTTTGGTTTTCCTTTAACATTCCTTGTGTTTGGGAAGTTTAATATAATTCATTTTTAGTTTCTTCAAAAAAAATATATTGAACAACTTTTGATCTAATAAGATTTTTTATGGACAAAAGACTAATTTAGTAATTTAAACAACTTGCACATAGGGCAAAAAGTTGTATTGCGGTTTAGTGAGGGACAAGAATTTTAGTTTTTGTCATGTCTCAAAAACAGTTATACAAATCAAACATTGTACAACTAGAGTTGTCTTGTCTTGTACTTCATTTTTCAGCAGATCAAACGTATCATAAGTCTCTATGCAATATAATAAGTGAATTTATTTATTTATTTTCTTCAAATACATTGTTTATTTATGTCCCTAAATACTGCTAATCTTTTTCGGATGTAAAAAATATACGCATTAAATTTATTGGTCGTCTTTTTAATATATTTGAAAAAGGTCGAGGTTGCATATAATAAAAGACAAGGGTCCACGAGTTCTAGCTTAACTGATAAAATTGTCAAATTTGTTAGGACAAACGTCGTGATCATGGTTCAATTCCGGTCCCATCTACTTCTGAGTATGAGTTTCAATAGTTATTTGTTATTTTGTTTATCTACCAACAAAAAAAAAAAGAGAGAGGGAATAATAAATAAGTACTAAAGGTAAAAGGCCAATCATTTTTAAATTTTTGGCTTAAATTTACTTTTGGTCCTTCTATTTTTTTTGGGAAGCATGGATTGGGACCTTGATATCAACGACCTATTTTCTGTAAAATAAGCTTATGAGTTGATATCTAATTTTAAAGTTGTGGCAGATTAGTCTTAAGTTAGTTGGAACAATTTGGTTGTTGAAGATTTTATTATTTGTGAGGAGATTACTAAATGATTGGATTCCAACAAAAAATAATTTGATCCACAGAGGGGTACAAAATATAACATCGCCTTTGTGTGTATGATGTAATTTGAATTAAATATCCAAACATTTATTTGTTTGTTGTCATGTTGCTGGTAAGTTATGGTTGGATGTTCTATCTTGTTTAGGTATCAACATAAGTTGACAAACGAGAGTTTTTGTCACATAACACAATTTATAAGTTTGGTGTATCATGGAAAGCAAGTAAAGGAACATATTCAATTGATTTCATTAGTGTGTATGTGGACAATTTAGAAGCACCTTAACCATATAATTTTCGGTAATCAGGATTCAGGAATGCATAACGAGTTCCATCCTCGACATGGTTAAGCTATTGGTATGTCATGAATTAAGTTTAAAGTTAAGGGGTTTTCTTATGATTATCATCAACAAAGCATTCAACCACCCATATGTTTATGAGAGGGTTTAGCGGCTAATTGATTTTTTTTTTTTCACTTTGGTTTGACATTGTTTTTTTCCTGTAATCTTTGACTTTTGTACATTTTCGATCATCTTTTGGCATTTTCAAAAGAAAATTGCAATTTTGGTCTCCGTTTAGTGTCTTAATTTCCATTTTTTAGCATTATATGATGTGAATTAAGAGACGTTGAAAGAGTTTCATGAAAAGTTTATGAGTTCTATCATAAAAAACTAACATATGACATAGTTAACATCTATCTGTAATGCACAAGTTACTATTACAGTAATGTCGGTAAAAAAAATTATATACATTAATTACATAATCAATTACAAAAATTGTTCTTTCAAAAAAAAAACTAAAAAAATTGCTAAAAAGAATCTTTTAAGGATTTGATGGAGTATTTTGTAATCTCCAATTTCTTTTTATTTTTGACGAATTCAAAATTTTAATTAATTTGTCAACCTATATTTCGATTGAAAATTAAAATAAAAATTCATATTTTTACCAAAAAAAAATACTAATTAAAAGTCATATTGGACTTCCCCTAAAAAAATAGTCATATTGAACTGGTCAGTTGTGTGGAGGCCGCGCGTCCTCGTGAATATAGAAAATTGGAAAATTCTAGGACCACGTGGTTGGTAATGTTACCTCTATTTTACTTACTACTATTGCCAAGATAGAGAGATTTTGGAAGTTCACATTAGTGTGTATGCTTTTTTAAGACAAGTGTGTATAAACTCTTTTGTTGATAGAATCAAGTGTGTGTGCTTTTTTATGGAATAGAAAGTGTGTATACTTTAAACATAGGAATAAGAACGATATTAGTGGATAGGATTTCTTAAAAAAAATAATCTAGTGATGTTTAAGTATGACCATATATATACATTTCTGATATATGCTTGGAACTTTACATGATTTAAAGAATGTGATGTGAAAGAAAAAATAAAAGAATGTTCGGAACTCTTGTATTGTTAGGAGATACGATATTACACAATCAACCATCTTTAAATATGCATTGATTGACGAATACACCTTCATCATCTCCGACTTTAGTTCCCAAGTAGCTTCACCATCAGGTGAATCTCCCATTCAACCATGGCTATTGGAATTTTATTACCCCTCAAGGATTTGGCATTTGGATCAACTATACGGCGACTCGGACGGATAAGTCAAGTCTGACTTCAAATCTATGGTTTCCAATTCCACTGCCTGAAAAGGATCTGGTATGAATTTTCTCAACTGGGAGACATGGACTAATACATCTGAGTATCTTAAATGGTCAAATATACCTCGGGCTGAGTTTCTATATCCTGAATACTCATCGTAACCCCAACTTAAGTGTACCCTTAGGATGACATGATTGTCTTTGCTAATACTCTAAGGGTCTCCTCCTTTTATCGCATAACTCTTTTGTTGACTTTGTGTCGTTCTCATCTTTTCTTGGTTAGATTTACCCTTCAAAGCGGTCTCCTGGATAATATATGGTCTCAATAACCCTTATCTCCGACTTCTATCCAACATAAAGGAGTCCTACACTTTCGTCCATACAACACTTCATATAGAGCCCTTCTTATGCTGAAATGATAACTATTGTCGTTGGCAAACTCAGCCACATGTAAATGATTACTCCAGTTTCCTTCGTCTTCCATAATACAAGCACGAAGCATATCCTCTAAAGTTTGAAGGGTCCTCTCTGTCTAACTGTCTATTTGAGGATGATGGGACGTACTCATCTTGAGTTGGGCTCCTAAAGCCCTTTGAAATGCTTTATGAAATTGGGAAGTAAAGATGAGACCCATATCTAATACAATAATCACTATACTCCCATGACACTTAACAATATATGAGATGAACAGTTCTACATACTGCCTTATAGGTAGATTTAACTAGTAGGAAATTAGCATATTTGATTAAGCGATCCACAATCATCCAAATCGAATCATGACCTCTTTGTGTACGAGGTAATTCACCTACAAGGTCCATGGATATCTGTTCCCCTTTCCATTGTGGAATCTCTAAAGGTTCAAGTAATCCTGGAGGTCTCTAGTGCTCAATCTCAACTTGCTGGCAAACTATTCACTTCACAACAAACTCAACAATTTTTGTTTTCCTTCCGGGATACCAAAAGTCTTTGTTCAAATCATGATACATTTTGGTCGCACCGGGGCGAATAGAAAAATTACTCTTATGAGCCTCTTCTAGAACTAATCTCTTTGATTCCGCGTCATTGGAACACACATATCCTGCCTTCAAATAATATTGCTACATCTGGTGCTAGAGTAAATTCAGGTTACCTCATTCTCCTTTTAAGATCCAAATCCAATCCTGAGCGCGTGCAATCCTTGATCGTAAATCACATGTGATTTTCCAACTTATGCACAAGAATTCCACTCTCTACATAAGTCGATGAACTTAGAAGAGGTCTAAATGTCTACATAGTTGCGTTACAATATTAAGAGGTAAAAAAAACCGAATTTGGATTTTAAAGAAGATGTTGGTTCTCAATTAAGGTTTAGGAAAACGTATATGTTGGTTTTCAAATAAGGTTTAGGAAAATGTATATATTTTATTAAATGGAATGTAATCGAGGTTAGAATATCTTAAAAAAAACCTCTAAAAAAGGACATATATTTCCAACAAAAAAATGAAAGATCGATTTTAATTTTTTATTAAAAAATTTTTTTTTTTTTTTTTTTATGTTAATCCCCCGTTCACTCCAATTAGAAAATATCTTGATGGGAATTTCTTAGTAAAATATGTTGTGTTTATACATAGTGGTTTTCTTTCAATAAAATCATAAGTTGATGAAATTAGAAGAGGCCCTGATGTCTAGACAGGTTGGTTACAATATATTTTTTTTGACAAAAGGTTTGTTACGTACAATACAAATTGTAGTAAAAACCTGATTTAGACATTAAATAAGATAATGGTGCTCAATTTCAACACACATATTTTGTACTAAATTGATTGTAATCGCAGTTTAGAATATTTCTAAAAACCTCTCAAAAAATAATATGTAATTTTTTTTTTGAAAGGTGCCTCTTAATTTATTATATAAAAGTAACATTTTAATTTTTTTTTTTTATGTTAACCCTCCGGTTCACTACAATTAGAAAAGATCAACTGCTCTCAAGAAAATTTGATTACACATGCTTCAATAAAATTATATTATAATATCACTTTATGATTTTTTTTCAAAATTATCTTAGAGAAAATATAATTTGATTTGTTACACAAGTTTGATTGCGACGTTGTAAACATAATAAATCTTTATAATAAAATAGAAAAAAAAATCTTATTGCCACAAAAAATATAATAATATACAATATATATTTCCATAAAAAAAATATACAATACATATACACTTCCTAAAGAAATTTACACACAAACGTACAACTCTTGAGAATTAACAATGATACTTAGGCTATACTAGAAGTATTTGGAATAATTTCTTCCTCGCAACACAATTCATCACACTTTAGAAGTGTTTGGAATAATTTCTTCATGGCAACACAATTCATCACACAAGCAAAGATTAGTTTGTATTCATTCGGTGTGTTGCAAAATTCTTTCTCCAAAAGAGACATGGAAATTGGCCTCACCTGTAAAATAAAATAATACAAATGGTTTAATGAAGAAAAACTCTACAACCAAATATAGTCATGTATATAATTATAATTATAAACTGAAAAATAAAATAAAAGTTTGAAAGGAAGAAGAACGGTATGAATTTAATTTGTGCATAGGTTTGAGAATGCTCCATCTACATGGAGCTCCCTTCAATCCAATACGAAAAGATCAAGGTATTCTCATCTCCCAATTCATGCAAACCTTTGACCTTTGAACTTTAAGAATATTGTTACAAAGTCAGAGGTATTCATGAACTAGCAGCAGAGGTCTACCATCATCTCCTTTTAGAATTGGATTTTAGGGAACTCCATCCAAATTGACCATTATACTAACAAACTAGCAATTACTTTGTGATATGTATATATAAAAGAGAGAAAGCAAGGATTGGAATAACCATCGTTGAGAGGCCAAAGTTTATATAGGCTTAAAAATAAAACTTTAACCAAATTTGAACCATTAGATATAATACATAAATATGTTCAAAAATATAAAATAAGACATTGATCTAAAATATATTTTTTTTGGTAGTGATAAATATGTTTTATATAAGAAGAAAATATTTTGACGGAAATTTATTAGGAAAATATTGTGTTTATATTCAGTTTTTTTTAAAAAAAAATAAATACATAAGTTGATGAACTTAGAAGAGGTCCAAATGTCTACATAGTTGGGTTACAATATTTGGAGGTTCAGTAAACCGAATTCGGATTTAAAAGAAGATGTTGGTTCTCAATTAAGAATATCTCCTAAATATAATTATACACAAACGTACAACTCTTAAGAATTGACAATGATACGTAGGCTATATTAGAAATGTTCGGAATAATTTCTTCATGATAACACAATTAATCACACAACAAAAGACTAATTAATATTCATTCGTTGTGTTGTAAAATATTTTTTCCAAAAGAGACATGGAAGTTAACGGACTGAGATTTCCTGCTGTAAAAAACCTGCTGTAAAAAAGAACGTTGTTTTGCTCCAACCGTTAATTATAGATTGAACCGTTTAAATTAAATCCGTTGTTGAATCATCCTAAACAATCTCAACCATATGATTAAAATATGATGGTCCTGAATTGTTACAATGTCGTTACAATGTCCTGCTGTAAAAGCAGGAAATCCAGATCCGAAGTTAACCTCACGTGTAAAAGAAAACTACATATTGTTTAAAAAAGAAAAACTCTACGACCAAACAATGAGAATGGTCGTTACTATTTAAAACTTACAAACGATATTTCCTTCCATATAGTTTCACTTCAAATTTCAAAAAACTTGAATCAACTATCTTTGCGGGCCTCGTTGATTTTCCTTCAGCAATCTGCTACATGTGATTTTTTCTGTACAAACATACACATAAATTATTTATAAGTGAGACAGATCAATAAGAAATATATACTAGAGTTTATGACCAAAAAAATATTCAACCATGACACAGCAATCATAAGACAATAATCTATAAATTAAAATGAGTTTTTAGTTAAGAAAGACCAATTTTGGAGCTCCCTTCACTCCAATACAAAAAGATCAAGGCAACCCTATCTCCAAATTCATGCAAACCCATGACTTTGGCAAGTTTCCAATGTGCAAAGTCAAAGGTAACCATGAACAAGCAGCAAGGGTAAACTATCACCTCCTTTTAGACTTGGAGTGCGGAGAGCCCCAAATTGGGTTTATATATTAATACCCAAATTAAGCCATATAGATTAATTGTATAGAATATAAACTAAAAGAAACTACATAACTATAGTAGTTCCTAAAGAAGAGCTAGCTAGAGAAGAGAGTGTGTTGATTGAAAACATACAAAACATTGGCTTTATATAGGCCAAGCAAGACCTTGGTTTGATGTATAATCTCCCCCATTAAATTTGACCCGAATATTTTTTATTTATTAGAAAATCTCAAAATATGGATCTTGATGTTTGAGGATTGGTGAAACGGTGTATTGATTTTAACATAATTGAGGATCTTTTGCTTTAATTGTCTTATTGGAATCCACAGTTGATTAGTGTGCAATGATGCATAACTTAATTACTTAATTAATGGTAGCTTGCGTGGCTTATAATATAATATTGAGTGTTGATGACATATACTATAAAATAACAAAACCATACTCCGTTGCCAATTATGAGCAAAATTAATTTTTAGGTTTATTCAATTAATAATGTACATTATTAATTGAGTGAACCTATATAGTTAAATTTGCTTATAATTTATAACGGATGGAGTATATATAATTATAGGAAATGCTAACTTATGTCCTTAAAGCACATGTTAAGAATTTCATCAATATAAATTATGTATTGGAAATTGTGTTAATTTATTGTTCAACATGTTAATGCTAACAACTGTTTTTATAATACCTTTTAAAAAGTTTAAAATGAAAATTTTGTTTTGAGAATTTTGTATTCAACACGGCAAAACATTAAAAATTAATTTTTTACATAAAATTTATCGTTTGTTTATTTTTAATCCTTAATGAATGTTATGCAAGTGCTAGACCTTATACAAAAAAGAGAGAAATTTTTTCACATAACGAGATCTTAATTCTTAAGAATAGAATGACAATGAAAAGACTAAAGATTTTTTTTTCTTTTTTCACAACGATCGTTGGATTAGATTTCCAGTTCAATTTGGTGAGGTGATCGTCAACGTGTTTTATGTTATTCACTTAAATGCTATGAATTTATTTGCAAATATCATGTTGAATTTGTGTTTGTTTCTATATTCTCTAAAAAAAATTGAACGAATTGATAACATGATCAAAGAGATTAGGGAGAGTTTGCCGCTTATTTAAGTCTCACAAAGCTCAAAAAATTAATCTCCGCAGTTGTACACGTGAAGGACACCCAATTTACAACAAAAAAAGAGATGAAGAACCATTTCATATGAGGAATTAGAAATAAACTTGACACTTTAGAGCTTGTTACAAAGGAAAAATCTTTAATTGATTTGATAAAAAAATAATAATAAATGAATACATGAAATGCTCTCTGATAACAAACTCTAACTAACTATCTTATTTTCGAAAATATAGTTTATTTTAGTAAAAAAAACTGTATCAATTACTTTTTTTAGGAAATGTATAAGTTACTTAGTCAAGATATGACTTTTTGAGTTGAAGTAACAGTTCGGGAAGAATTGATCTTCAATATTGAGTCAAGATATGACTTTTTAATTTGAAGTAACAGTTGGGGAAGAATTGATTTTTTTTTTGTTTTTTGAGAAAAGTTGGGGAAGAATTGATCTTCAATATTTGATTTAATTTTGGACGCCCAAATCAATTCTGAGAAAAGAAAAAACAAGGTTAACAGCATTTTAAATTACCAGCCTCTTGTGTTCAGTAAAAAATACTTTGATCATGTGGTTATGAGTTCATTCACTAAACAACTCATATGAAACATGACGTGTTTAAAGATCTCCATTGATAACTTTCGGCTGAAAGATACATTGGACATTTCGTCTAGGTGTCTAAAGTGGATTATGATGAATCCAAGAATTCCTAATTTTTGTGTGGAATAAAATCAATTTCGGATTATTCATAAGTTCTAACTCAATCGATAAAAATGTCAAAATTGATAGGTCGGATGTTGTGACAAGGTTTGAACCCTATCCCCGCTTGTGTGTGTGGTTTAATGATCATTTGTCATTTTATCTATCTACCAGAAAAAATACAATTTTGGATTTGAGGTTTACGGTCTTTATATTTATGGGAAATACTAACTTGTACCTTAAGACACAAGTTAATGAGTCAAAAATATAAATAATTTGTTATAATCAATGCATTTCAATTTAATTTTTTACAAGGTTAAATTGGACAAAGAAGTCAATGATGTCTCGCATTCAAACTAGATGGGTGTCAGGGATCAATTCACCAATATAGATGTAATATTTCTACTTTTTTTGTTGTCATGTAGAGATGTTTGTAGATAACTTTTAACCTACAGTACAACCTAGTTTTCTAGTGAGAGAAACTCCAACTTCTCTCTAAACTTTCTTTCTCCTTCATTCATCGAGGAGGAGTGGTTTTAGGTCATTTTTTGACCTATAATCACCACTCTACATCTTTTTTTCCATTTTCTTACAATCTAAATAAGTGGTTTTCACATAAATCAAGTTTTTCCTTTTGTTTTTTGTGATTTCGTCGTCTAAGTGCGGCATTCTGTTGTTCGTCGTCTTGTGCGGCGTTTGATTTCGCGTCTTGTCGCGGTGTTCGGTTAGTTCCTATTGAAAGATCGACATCAGCCAATTACAAATTCAATCAATGATTTGGGCGTCAACGTTGCAGATCTGGAAGCATGAGTATTTCAGTGACTTAGATTTTATCATATTATTTGTGCTGTTGTATGCTATTAACTTGGATGTTGTGAGTTTGTCCGCAGATTCATCCTTTACGTTTTTAACGATGTTTGTATCTGATGTACTCTATCAATTTGAATGAATGAATATCGTTTTGTTTTTGTCAAAAATAAAAAATGTAGAGATGTTTGTAGTTTTTCTTTTATTTAGGCTTTAGCATCCCTTTAAAAAAAACTAATTTATTGGAAACTCCATCATGCATGGCACGATTCAATTCACTATTTTATTGCAAAGATGAAGCTTATGAATGACACAAAGACAAACTAATTTCACACTCAGTCAGCATTAGCAACAACTCCCATCCTAATCCCCAGGCCTTTTGAGGAGCCATTTGAATATTATTCTTAAATTAAGTTAGCAAGTGGTGATAGCCATTTAGAAAAAGCAAAGTTTATTTAACCTTTATTTGTCACATCTCCACCAAGGAAAAAAACCTACCTTTGCTATAGTATAAGAAGAGCAGGCGTGGATCTCACTTCTCAATCAACCAAACCATGACAGCATTTATCACATTTCAAGAGTGTATAGCATATACTAATTGACTCATCAATAAATCATAGATTTTCATGGGTTAGACGACTAGAAAAAAGGTCCATTCAATTTCAATATAAACAGTGAGTCATACAGCTAAGAAACATATACCCGTATAAGAACTTTCATTCTCTCGAGTCTCTCCAACATAAGACTAATGCCCTGTTTGGATTGAATCGAGCGCTTAAAGAGTTAAAGTATAAACACTTAATCTATGAAGATCACACAGACACCAAGACTATACTGACACGTCTACATTCATAATAGTTAGAAAAAACAAATTAACTGAATATAATTATGTGCCAGTATCAGACACCGACATGTGCTAGAACTTAGACATTGAACACACCTTCAATCAGAAATGTCGATGCTATATAGACGCTTGTCATATAAGTGCGTATGTTTAACCTATTTTTATAACATAAAATAAAATTATTTTCATTAGCAATCTTAAAGAGCTTATGGAAATAAACGGAAAATAGTTTATATACATGTCATACATTGTTTCCATAAGCTCTATCAAACAAGCTTACTAGTACTGCCACTAAATAAACTCAAATAAGTTAATCCAAACACAACCGGAAATGGGTGCTGAAACTGATGGAGACTGGCGAATCAGATAATGATCTTCATCATTCTCAATCTAATACATGTTTTTAAAGCATTAGGAAATGGGTTTACTAGTCTCAAATGATCTTCTTTAAACCAAACTATAGACATGCCATTTTTAGATAAACCAATCAAATAAATTTAAATGCACAATACCATCTACTTTTCAGGAAAAACAATGAGAAACTGCAACAGCAAAATTTTCTGCTTTAATTGATGAGATCGAGTCAAACACCAACAGATAAGTAGATATATAGTACATCTCATATAGAATGAGCAACTGTAAAAAAATTAATTATATAGCTCTGTAGTATTTTTCAAATGTTTTAATAAATTTCAGTATCCATGAATTACCATCTTTAATCAGCAAGTTGAAACACAAATCCAAAAACAATGAAGAAAACTGCCAGAAACTTGACACAATTGTCAATAGTAGCTGTTTGATTCCATTGAAAACAGCAAACTATGGAGCAATTTCAAGTCTCGGCTCAAAGCAAAAACCAGTGAAAAGCTGTAGAGGAAACCTCTTTGTTACCGGACATTTATGTGACCATTTCCATTGTTTAATGTTCATGTCAAATGTGAGGAGTGCAGGAGAACCATAACTTTGAATATATATTAGATCATCAATGCCACTGCTAGCAAAAACATCATCAAACTCTCCAAAGCCTTGGAAGTATTTGTTAGGCATTCGGACGATCTCTTCCCACCTCCTATCATGAAGAACCCAGATACCGATTCCTTTGATTATGCCCGGTCGATCAGGTTTGCCGATTCCTCCAACCATTACAAGCTCCTCCTTCATATTCATTAGGCGGGCACATGTCAGAGAACATGGTACAGGAATAGAGCTCAAGCTAGCTTGAGAAAATCGGTTGGAGATATTATATGCGATTAACGCGTGACGGTTTTCTAGTGGAACGCCTCCGGTATAGTAAACTACAAAGTACAGCACACCATTGCATATCACACTCTCATCACCGCCTCTCCACCCGGTCAAAACCTCGGTTAGTGGCGTCACCCATGCCTCCTCCTTCGAATTGTATACATGAATTGAGATATCCCACTGAAAAAAGTTTCCAGGGACTTGCTTTGATTTCACAATTGCCACGGTATAACCATGTGATTCCTTGTCGACTGAAATTGCTAATGCACCGTAATCAGAATTCATCCCTGGAGGTTTTTCAAGCTTCTTGCAAGTTTTAGTAATAGGGTTGCACATGCATAGTTCGGTTCTGCTTTCATTGTCCATGAAGCTGCTGCCATTGTCCATGAAGCAAACTAAGCCATATGATGAAGAAACGAACCAATTAGAAGTTCCGATGAAGGGGAGTTCAATGCAAGGCCATTTTCGAAGGTTAGGATCATAAGCATGACCAGATGGTTCATCAGAGCTGGTGAACATAAAATACCAAGGTTTCTGAGGTAGCAAATGTGAAGGGTTTGATAAAAACCTTTCAAATATCGTGTGCCATCTTTTACACACGCAGCTTGCTCGGAAAATGCTTACAATGGGAAGATAGGACAGGATACGCTCCAATAAATCATCAGGCAAAATTATGTCCACAGAAACAGCACTCACATCTTTATCAATTTCCTCACCAAGATCCAAATCAAAGTCCTCAGTCTCCTTCTGCATGACATCATCATCATAGTGGCTGATCCATGCTATTTCTCCAGCCATACTACAGTCGAAAGCAGAGGCCTAAGGAATATATTTAAGAACAATCAGCTAATTGTTAAAACAAAATAATAAAGAAAACCAAAGATTTTAGCACCCGGATATATACTAGACCATGGAATTTCACCTATACAGAGTGAAGCACCACTCGACACAATAAAAAGAACAATTTCAACCGCGCAACAAATAATACCATCAAAAGAACTTAAATAATACCAAATGCACACACAACAGAAAACTCTTCTGATCATGGTAAATGTACAAAGGGTGAATTTGACAAAATAAAGCAAGTGCCAAGGGCACACCCATCAGATTTTACCGTGATAAGTAGACTCACACAAAAAAGGCCATCTCCTCTTAAAATGAAAACTATACAAAATCTGAACCTGACAAGGGGGCCACATAAAGGGATAATGAGAACTTATAGTGATTACATATCTTCCAGTGTTGTCAATCGTGGAACGACAAAATAGCAATTAGTTTAAATTCCACTATGCTACAAAAGCGCTATGGCAACCATTTGACAACACTTTGAACTAAATAGTGACGTAATAGTGATTTGTATAAAATTCTACTATGCTAATGGCGCAATAGCGCCTATTTGACAACACTACTTTTATGTATCTTACAAGTCTACATGATAAGGAAAATAATACTATAGCTCTTACTACATCAGAAAATTTGGTCTAGTCCCTGAGTTCCTAGGTCAGATAACAAACTGATTTCGTATTAGCAATCAAAGACAAGTCCTGCACGCGAAAGAACCTAAAAATGGTTTTGATGTTTTGAAACATTGATATGTACTAGTAGTAGCACTAACAAAAAGCCAGGTAAAACAATACAGTGCACATGTACGAATTTCCAGTGAGTTTAGCAAAATCGCTGTAAACCACAACTCAAATACCCACCATAATTCCATACATAAACATACAATATTGAAAAACATAAAAACACAAATCTCACATTCATCATATGAAAGTATTTAACAAACAAAAGTTATTCTTACAAATTCACATGTGTATCACATTATGTTCAGCACAAAGCACAATTAAAAACCATCCCAACAACTCATAACACTACAATTGTCTGATTCATTTCAAGCAATTAATATGGTATTAAAATCCAAATTTTATAGTGGAAAAAAAAAACATTTTTCCACAACAAATTGTAAAACTTCCCTCTTGAATTGATTAAATACCTACAAATCAAATATCAAATCTTGAAATTATTAATAATCAGCAGAAAAAACAATCTCCTACAGAAATCAAATTCCAAAAAAAAAAAAAAAAAAAAAAAAAAAACAAAAAAGAAAAAAAAAAAAAAATAAAAAAAAAACAAAAAAAAAAAAAAAAAAAAAAAAAATTAAGAATAG
>Ga0228710_1004542_pt1 | contig 21896 bp, 22 predicted proteins | sample MedpolnodulmetaG_FD_177995 | JGI IMG/M metagenome (GOLD analysis project Ga0228710, IMG submission 177995) | Root nodule microbial communities from Medicago polymorpha collected in Santa Monica, California, United States - pink nodules | ecosystem: Host-associated > Plants > Roots > Nodule...
AATTCTCTCAAGTCACCACAAGTTTCCATGGATTCTTCTTCAACCATTCAAGGTACACAATTATGATGTCAATTAATACTGTTTAATAACATGCTATATTTCATATCTATAAATTTGGTTATCCTTTTAAAAACTCTTCAAATAAAACACTCATGTTTTGGTCTTTCATGTTTGCTTTCGTCGGTCAAATAAATCCCTGGCCGTTAAGATTAACCTCAAATGTCTATAGTGGGTCAACCTTAAGAGTGGTCTACCTCAGATGGCGCTATGGATCCTGACACTGACACTGAAAAGATGAATATGCACCCTGTAGCTTTGAAGTTCTCTGAGGCACAATCAGATGCTAAGTCTAGCAGGAAGTCAAAAAAGAACAAAGCCAATCAGATTGGTACTAAGAACCTAGTTGGTAGCAGCTTTGCAAGTGGCAAAGGTTCTGATGGCATCACAAGTAGTGAGCACATCCAAACTCGTTCCAAAAAAGGTGTAATCAAAAGCAATCCCAAATATGTTTAACTGTCATGAGATGTTTCTTAATATGTGCTAGTAGCTAGTTGTTTGACAGCTTAGTTTAGCCGGTTGATTTGCCTCTTATATGTTGTTTTAGCTGAGTTTTGTTTTAGTTGAGCTTGGTCATAGTTGGCCTGCTTATTGTTGTAATAAGGTTCAGGCCTACTCCTGCTTTGCATTCTAATTTTTCCAGCTTTGATAAAAATAAAAAAAAACTGATGCGCTCTGCCTTTCATAGTAGGCCGTCTGACTCCGAACCAGTCTTTTTCAATGTTTTTCAAATACTTAGTTAGATCCCCTGTGCATACATTTTTTCCGAATACCTCGTGTCTTCACTTTTATTCTGATCTCTTCATTAAGAAGGGTAAGATTCATGGCACCCGATATGTGAAGTATTGTTGTAGTGTAACAAAGTAATCCATGAATTGTTACTTGAAACAACTATAAACAAAATACCCACACATCAAATTAAAGAAGTACATTTTTACACATTTTCTTTCTATTATACCATCATTTCATATCTACCAATGTTTTATAAAAAAACCGTGTAAAAAAAACAAACTTTGTTTTAAAAATAACAAACTTTAATTTTTTCAAATAGATAATATTATTAGATTTATTGAAATATATAAGAGTAATTGAGAAATAGTATGATAACACAATCGTTCATGTTATTAGTTAAGGTAGTTCTCAATATTTTAATTTTTGATAAGCGTATACAATCTACTTTTAATGGCTCTTATGCAAAGCAAAAAACAAGTAAAATGGATAGAACCAAATAAATTGGATGTTCTTCGTTTTTAGGCACCAATTGTATGAGCAGCTGACCATGAGCATATTCATGGGGTTATGATCATCTTTGCCGGAACAAGCCTGAAAAACAAAAACAAAAAATTAAATAAGTATGTCCTAACTGAGCTACAATGTAAACTAAAGATATCTGGTTTGTGAGAATTCTATTCGTAAATCATTATAATTTTAACAAACTTGTTGTAATACTAAACATGCATTCATTTTTTTTCCAGCATGATCTCTATATTCACCCTTTATATCATGAATTTATAGAATATTCTAAAAGATTAGAGATATTTAAAGTGATTGAGCATAATGAGATCAGCTTGGATTTTTATTAGAAATGAAATTACATACATGCATCGCAAAAATGTCTACTGTAGCCTATAGGTAGCTGCAACCACATTGACGGATGCAGGCTCAATTTAACACACGTACGTACAAAACCATAGAACACCATCAGCACCCACACCCCATACAGATGTTGTAAAAGTCACGTATTGCATTGATGCCGGTCGTTAAATACACAGATTCGTTCATCCTTTCAACCAAAATCTCAAACTGGTTAAAGTTAGTGTCTACAAACGTAACAAAATATTCAATCCGGTCATCAAAATCCGTAACAAACATCTTTGGCAACATCGCAACACCCTATATAGATCAAAACTCACATAATCAACATATTTGCAAGGTAATGATATCGGAAAGGAAAAAAAAAAGAACAGCAAAAATATAGATCTCATTGACATGGAATTCACAACAAATAGTCTTGTATTGAAGTCTCAATTCATTCACAATCTTGTCCAAATCAGTGGTTAGATTCGGATCCAATGGAGCTGATAACATATTTACATGAAATAATTAGATGTTAGCGTATATCCAGACGGAATCGAAAGTGGATTAATATTTGATAACACAAAGGCAGTTTTCTTTCACCTTTCAAGCAATGGAATGCAAGCAAAGTTTCAAACTCACGATAAGACATGTTAGCTTATGTTTATGATCACACCACAACAAAAAGATTGAAGGAGGATGACAAGCTTGCATGCATGCAGACTATATATATAGAGCCAGCTTCATTAATTAGCCATGCATGTGAAGTTTAAACATGATATGATACATTAAGTGGTTGACAACACAAAAGACACTTAAGTGATAAGTGATGACATGAACGTTAAGAGGGAAACTCAAATTTGAAAATTTGAAAACAACATTAACGAGGCACAATGACGTGTTTAACACGTCTAGGTTATATGCTTGGGAGGGAAAATACCAAGGTTATCAGGGTTAAGCATTTGCTTACTTAATAAACTTTTAGATTAAGTATGATCACAAAGCCTCTCGATCATAAATATAGAACATATTTTTCTTTGTCATAGTCATTGAAAAACTGATTATTTATTCGATAAATTTGTCATTTTTTTACTTCTTATATTTATTTAGAAAAAGAATAATAAATGTATAAATGGATATCCAACTGAACTTTAGAGGTATATATTCATCTCTAAATGCACATGAAAATGAAAATTTGAATAAGATTAATATATTTTGGGAAACAGAAAAAATTCGAAACGAGTTTGTTGTAAGTTGGAGTATATAATCTTTCAACTGCCCAGTGTCAGTGTGATATTCAATTCACATCCATTTCTCCTTCTACACACACCGATTTTCACCAGAAATCATCTCATGGCCACTGCGCCTTTAGCATCATCATCGCCGTTAACGGCTGTCACCGGCGACACAAACACCACTCCTCCGCCATCCTCTTCGGCGGTTCCCGATGCTTCCCCTTCTCCGTTCGCGGCCATCGATTTCCTCACTGTCTGTCACCACCTCAAGGTACTTCAGAATTCACTCTTTAGTTTCTCATTAAGCTGGATCATCAATTCAAGAAACGAATCGCAATTATTGAATGTTGCGACGATGATCGTTTAATCATGCTTACTAAAATGGTTTAGCTGTGTAACTTAGTTTAATTAGGTTAGAGATACACGATTCTAATGAACATTGATCGCGATTGTGCTACTTCAATTTTTGATTTGATTTACTTTTCTGTTTTTAATTTGAGGCTCTTGAACTTGTTTAGGTATGTATGTAATGTAATATAGTTTTAATTAATCGTCAGTCTTACACGAACGTAATGAAGATTGATTGTGATGTAGTTTTGTTAGGTTATCGAGCTATACATGAGTCTAATGAAAGATCAATCGCGATTGTGCTACTTTGATTTTTGATTTTCAGTTTATTTCTGTGCTTTTACTTAGTTGCTCTTAAACTTGCTTGAATGCTGTGTGATTTTGTTATGAAATAGAAAACAAAGAGAGCAGGATGGGTGAGAAGAGATGTTAAGGATCCAGAATCTGTAGCTGATCACATGTATCGTATGAGTTTAATGGCTCTGATTGCACCAGATGTTCCCGGTCTAGATCGAAACAAGTTAATCCACTTTCCTTTTTTTTGTTTTTTAACTGATAACGGCTAAATGAGACTTTAGGTTTTCTGAAAGTGGTTTGTTTGTTAATTTCAGGTGCATAAAAATGGCCATTGTTCATGACATTGCAGAAGGTATGCTGATTTGCTCATAATTTGTCTATGTTTGGTAAAACTGGCCATGTATTCTTTAAGTATCATTCACAAATAATATTTGAGACAAGTTAAGATGAAGTCAGTCAGGTGAGTAATAATTTGGTGGAATGTAAACCAACGGGTTCTGGAAGTGAGCGAGTGAATAATATTTTGTTGTAAATTGACAGCAATAGATTCTTACAGTGTCAATTGACATAGAAAGTAGTAACAAGCACACTCATTTTTCCCAGCCATTTTGCTGTTTCTCTGTTACTTTTGGTGAGAAATTGACAAATGCTGTAGAAGTCCACAACTCCACATGAAAGAATTTGAATAACATATTATGGATATTTCAAGAATTGGGAGAACTTTAGTGAAAGTGAATTTGATTAATATTTGCCTAAGCTTCGATGCTTCACAATGCAATAATATATACTAATACAAAATTTTCTATATGCTAACAGTTCTGATTAAGCAGCCCTAACAGAAATGAACTGAAACTTAACTACTAACTTTCAGTTATGCCTAGCTGGCATAACTAATAGGGGCTAATACAAAAGGCTCTAGAACACTACAGCGTCCAGTGTTAAGCGACAGAGTCTAGGGAAGGTGGATTTATATACTCCTATCATTATAATACTGGGCGTTGAATTGCTTTTGTTATCCCTATTCTGTTTTTGTTAAAAAAGCAATTTTCAGGCTTTCAAAATGGCAGAAGCTTTAACATAGGAGTATCATTTTATCATCATATTTCACACCCATGCTTCCTCCTTGGAACTATAAATTGATTTTGCTTACTTTGGTGCTTTGTTTAATAGCTTTGATCGGGGACATTACCCCCCTGGATGGAGTTTCAAAAGCAGATAAGAGTGAACGAGAACAAGCTGCACTTGAGTATATGTGCAAGATAATTGGAGTAGGAGAAGGATCGAGAGGTGCTTCCTTGTCATTTTGTCGATGAGTTTATTAATGAGAGAATTGAGAAAACTCATGTCTCTTGGTTTTAATTGAATTTTAACACTGAAGGAAAGGAAATTACTGAGTTGTGGATGGACTATGAAGCAAATTCTTCTCCAGAAGCGAAATTTGTCAAGGACCTTGACAAGGTTTGTGGCTTTTGGCCTAATATGTCTTTCTCTAGTTCCTTTTGGCTGGTGGTTTTGGTAGGTTTTGGAGGAAAATGAAAGGAAGTTGAAATTTTTCATTGTTGAAGAGTGTTACACTGTTTATAAAAAAGATCAATGGATTTGACAATTAACTTTAGAGTATAAAAGTCAATATGTAATGTTTTTCCTTTCCTCCTAAGCTTATAAAATAAGAGAGATTTTATCCTCCATTCAAACATGTTCCAAGGGATTAAAACTGGAGGGCCTGGGGAGATGATGGGTGGACAGGATGTCCTATCAATGGGTGTTGAATTAGTACATGCACGCAAATAATGATAATGCTAAAGTACCTTGAATTTTTGCCATGTAAACTGCTAGTTAATCTGGTTCTATAATAATAATTGTTGTTCCATACAGGTAGAAATGATACTTCAAGCGCTGGATTATGAAGATGGTGAGTGGATTCTTGAATTTTATCTTTTCTTACATCTTTTTACTTTATTACAATTGTTGACAGTCCTTATCAAACCATTTGAATTGTTTGTCAATCTTTGAATTTGAACATGAATCATCTTCAAGATTAATGTATATGTTAGTAAGAAACTTATGCAAATAATATTGAACTTACAACTTAGTACATTTTACACTTTTGGCAGTTATAAGTTATAACTAAGATTTACATCTTCAAGTTTACCTGTTTGTTATCTACAGGCTACCGTTAGTGATGAATCATATTACAATAATAATGGTGATGATTAACAGCTTTGAATATAGTTGTGAATTCATGTAGTTTACTCATGTTTTAGAACTGTTTTATAGTTAGTTTGGTGTCATTTTATGCCATTTGATAGAACTGCTTGTCTTCAATCAGCTTCCAAGCATTGATAAAACCTAAGTAGAACATTTAAAAATGTTTTGCACTCTGATGCCCCTCTGGTCTCAATTATACGCAAAAATATCTAATTTCACATTAGAGAAATGATATTTGAACAACCATTTTTAAACAACTTTTGTGACAACTCTCTCATACTCTCATTGTACTTTTATTCTCTCTCTTCATTTTTCTCTCCCTAATGTTATTGTCCAATGAGAAGGGAGGAAAAAGGTTGTCACTAAAAGTTGTTTAAAATTGGTTGTCAAAATATCATTCCTCTTCACATTATTGAGAATTTTATTTAATCGTAATACATTTTTAATGTAATAAATAAACAGACAAAGTAATATTATTCTTCAAGCAACCCTTTATTTGATTGAACTTGTTCCATAGGAATAAAAGGGATATTCAGAAAGAAAATCTATATTAAATGAAGAGTGTTTTAGAAGTAACATGATTAGATAATGCAAAATTACTTGAGACTTGCTTGCATTTGAAACTACCAAATATGAGTTCTTTTTTCATTTATAATTGTAACGGAAAAGAGTACAATGAAGGGTATGTTGATGATTTCCATCTCCGTTTATAAATTTATTTCTATGCGATGTTTATTTGGTATAGATCTTTATGTTCTGAAATTTGTTTTCTCATGGCTTTGTGCAGAGCAAGGGAAGGATTTGGATGAATTTTTCTGTTCAACTGCTGGTATGATTTTCCGCACCATTTTTATTCCTGCGATAACTTACACATGTTTAATGATCTGAATACTTCAAAAGATAAAGTGTCGAATTAATAATCATTGATCAGAAAACCAATGGTTGAGATTTCAACAACTTTTTAGTTTATCATACACATGTTCTTGTATATTAGCTTATCAACTGTTATTTTTTAATCAATGGTTATTGCTGCACTTTATCCTCTAAAGTGCATCAATCCTTTGTTTATAACACTACTGAAGCATAATTGCACTTGAAAATATGATTAACTTGTTTATAATCTGAAGCTGAGAAGTGGATCCTAGGCTATATTTGATGGTGTTTGTTAGCAAAAAGTCTATTCCATTTTAATGAGTTTTTTTTATGCATGTGGAATCTTTTGGTTGGAGACTGCTGGTTAATTCTGTCTTAGTAGTACCTGGTTCCTACTATGAGATGGAACGTCATTCGGAATCTCTTGATTTGGAGATTGATCCTGTGGTTTTATCTTCCACATATTTTGTTCAGCTGTTTAATAGCTGAGCACTGAAGACAATATGAGGGTGGCAGAAATGAGTAGGAGTGTGGGACATTAGAAGATGAATAGTCATTTGTTGCCAGGGTACAAGAAATAAATAAGTACACCCATTCGGATATCACCATAATTTTAGGAGTATAAACATGATAATGTGATATTTGTTTGCCGTTTTTATACTCTCAAACTTTAGTAACGGAGATGGTCCATTCTTCTATTGCCACTCACTGATGAAACACGAGGGAAGTTGGGTGGGTGTGGGATTAGAAATATGACAGGGCAGGTGCAGAGCACTTGCACATAATAGCAGATAAAAAAATCATAAACCTGATTATGATTGATCAAAGAGAACTGACCAGATGATTGGCATCTGTTGATAAAAGAGTTCTGGAAGTAATATTAAGACCTAACAATTAAACTAGTTGTAAAATTTGATCAATGGAAGCACTTATTGGAGGAAAATTTGACGTTTTGCAGGGAAGTTCCAAACTGAAGTTGGCAAAGCTTGGGCATCAGAGATTGTATCGAGAAGGAGTAATACCTAAATCCCCTTGTCATTCTGATTCAACTCTGGAGTTTATGGATCTCCCTCTCAAGATGGAAGTGGAAAGGGCGAGAGGGTCCTTTTAAAACTTTGTATCTCAATTGGTTATTGTAGCATGGAGTGTAAATTGGGAATCCGTGGTGACGGAGATCTCTTAACACTGTAAGCTGTACAGATCACCAAAATAGTAGGTGTGCATGAAGCAACATCGTTAGATGATTTAGCTGCATCGTTGTCTCATATTCATTTGACCTCATTCATGGGGTACTTTCATGAGTTCCATGTGAGTTGGTCTTACTTACATGGAAGTAGGTTTCAATAACCATTGTTTTTGTCGTGCCTTTAGATGTTTTTAGTCGTTATTTTGACTTTGAATGTTCAATCATCTGCTAGTTATGCAATTCCATTAAAAGTTCCCCTTTGGTGGAGCCATGTTCAACCACGAGAACCTTTGGTGCCCCAGCTTAATTATGTTTTGTTTTTCTTATTGTTTTTATAAACAAATTACACCATCTTGTGCAAAAAATCGCTATGTTCATTGCGTAACTAATGCATCTTGTCAATATTATAGATCAGATATATCAATTATTTAATGAATTTAAAAAGTTTTTTTTTTGTTTATAAATGTGACCTGATGTGTATATAATAGTTATTAGTCATTACATAATTTTACTTTCTCAAAGGCGTCAAACCTAAAAGAATCTAAAAAGTGCAAACTGTTTTCCTAAAAAAAAAGAAGAAGAAAGTGCAAACTGTTAAAAGTAGTAACATATCAATGTCTATAAATTAAGTCCTCATGACACATAGGTGAAGTTGAATCAATGGCCTTGCAAGGTATCTCGTCAACCAAACTCTTTGACTTTGTTTGGAAGTCTGGAGGGGAGGGGAATGAAGGGTTTCGGAGGTGGGAAATATCAACAATGCTATATATCGCGAGAAAACTCTCACGATCGTTTCACGACCAACAAATTGTTGTGGTATCAAAAAAATAAAACAAATAAAAAAGGTCCCATTTACCATACATGCCGTTGCTATAATAAAGGAGTTAAGCCGTCGTGACAATTCTTAAGATTTTTGTCGATTTTTGTCGTTGGAAACAACATTTTCCGGAAAATATATAGAGAAATAGAGAAATCATACATTTTTTTAATTTATTTAAAGAGTATTTTTTAGATAATGATAAACTAATGCTTATGATTCATCTATTTTTAATATTAAGAATATTACAACAATGTAGAATAAATTTAAAGAATTCATATAAACAACAATCAAAAACCCTCATCAAATACAACTTTGTAGTTCCTCGACTGAGAGAGGTTTTATATTATTATGAAGAAAAATTAACCTCTAAAACTCTCTCCAATATACTCTATTTCTTCGCTAGTGCTCCTTTTTTTTCTCTTCCAAAATCCTCTTTTCCTTAAAAATCCTCTCATTCCATCCCCTCCAAACTCGCAAACAAATCCAAATTTTTATACCAGGCATATTTTAAACGAGTCATTTCCAAAACTAACCTGTTGCAAAATTCTCACCATATTTTACACGAGTCATTTCAAATTTTTTGAATCCTTTCTTTCAACTTCAGAAAATTGTTTTCTCGTTCCCTTCTTCTTCTCAATTACTCCATGCAAGTACGATATACTTATCTCTCTTTTTCCTGTGCTCAATACTTTACTCATTCTTCTATCACAGAACAAGTTTCTTTCATCTTTTCTTCAACAAGGTATTTAATTTTTTTTCTACTATCAATTTTGTATTAATTAATTTTTTCCTCTTGCTTTTGTTATTCAATTTTCAATAGTTATAAAGATCATAGTGCATTGTACCTGTTTGTTTATTTTCTTTTGAAAAAAACAAAAATGTGTTTGTCCATTGCACGGTAAATCACTGAACTGAGTAATGTCTGATTTTAGGGTTTTCTAGAAGCTCAAGAAGCTATGGCAGGTTTGAATCTTCTCAACAATGTCTCTTTGAGGGTGAAGAGATACCAAGGCTTCGTCGCCAATTCGAAGCTGAATCCTAAAGGTTCTTCTTTCCTTCGGTGTTTTATGTGAATAAGAACTTGAGATTAGATAGATTGCAAGTCTATGGTTTCAATTACGATTGTTAAATGAGCTTGGATCTCATATCAAAAGCTATCTCAAAGGGTGAGGGTGCCCAAACAGATTTATACACTCAACAACCTAGGAACCTGAGCAATTTAGGACTCCAAACAAACTACAAACAACTTTCAATACCCACCCTCACGCCTAGTGTGGGCCTGAGTCTAATTCTCACATTGCAATCCTTAACCCGACTCTGATACCATGTTAATTGAGCTTGAATCTCATCCCAAAAGCTAACTAAAAGGCTAAGGGTACTCAGACACATTTACACGATATGATACGTATCGTGTATCGTTCAACCACTTTTTTGAATCGTGTTTTGTCTCATGTATCGTAAGATACATGAACAAAAAAGAATATGAGTTAAAATATCATATATAAACTCCAAAATACTTCAAATATCATATATAAACTTCAAGATACTTGAAAAAATGTGTGGGAAGTTTTAAAGTACAAGAACGTGTGTGGCTTTTGGGAATAGTTCCAATTTAATTGGACGGTTACAAAACAAAACCTTAGAATACAAAGCGGTTCACCCTGTAATATCTGACGGGTCACACAAAACCGATCCAGTTCTAGTATTGACCCATGTAAAAAAACGAAAGAAAAAAAATCCGACGGGCCATGCAACCCGACTCGGTTTCTGCAAGTGAAACGCAAATGTCACAAGTAATGTAAGATACCAGATTGATTCGGAATACATGGGATATGCCGGTGATAGATAGGATACGCCCGCGATACATGGTCATTTGGGATACATACCCTGATATGTATCGTCCATGGCTGTTTTCGTATCGTATCGGGATACGTGGGACACTTACTACACTGACTCAACAACTCAGGAACCTGAGCAATGTGAGACTCCAAACAAACAACAAACAACTTTCAAGGCCTAAGTCCAATTTTGTTAACAATGTAGGGTTTCAGAGAGAATAACAAAGGAGACTGTTAGGGTTTCATAAGATTACAATGGCATGATATGAATTGCATGACTTGTCAAAAGGACCTTGACAAGGTTTGTGGTTTTTTTCCTAATCTGTCTTTCAGTTGTTCACTTCTGCGCTTTACCTGTTGGCTGGTGGTTTGGATGTTAGGTTTTGGAGGAAAATGAATGGAAGGTGAAATTTTTCATTGTTGAAGAGAGTTACACTGTTTATAAAAATGATCAATGGATTTGACAATAATAAACTTTGAGTATAAAGTTTTTATGTCATGTTTTTCCTTTCCTCCTAAACTTATTAAATTAGAGAAATTTTATCCTCCTTTCAAACATGTTCTAAGGGATTTATTTCAACTGGCGGGCCTAGGGAGATGAGATGAAGGGGGACAGTGTGTCCTATCAAGGGCCGTTGTATTGGTACATGCAAGCAAATAATGATAATGCCACAATTTGGTCTGGAGCTAAAGTACCTTGAATATTTTCCATGTAAAATGCTATTACTCTGGTTCTATAATAATTTTTGATCCATGCAGGTAGAAATGATACTTCAAGCCCTGGACAATGAAGATGGTGAGTGGATTCTTGAATTTTATCTTTTCTTACATCTTTTCACTTTATTACCATAGTATACAGGCCTTATCAAACCATTTGAATTGTTTGTCAATCTTTGAACACTAATGATCTTCAAGATTAATGTATATTTTAGTAAGAAACTTATGCAAATAATATTGAACTTAGTACATTTTATAGTTCTGGCAGTTATAACTAAGATTTACATCTTCAAGTTTCCTTGTTTGTTATCTATAGGCTACCGTCATTCATGGATCATATGACAGTAGTGATGATGATGATTAACAGCTCTGAATTTAGTTGTACATTCATGTATTTCACTCGTGTTTTCGAACTGTTTTTGAGGTAGTTTGTTGTCATGTTATGCCATTTAATAGAATTGCTTTGCCTTCCAATTTCCATTTGCTTCCATCCAACCATTGACAAAACCCAAGTAGAATACATTTATCAATGTTTTGAATTCTGGTGCATGATGTATACATAGTTTAACGATTTATATTTGTATGATACTCCCCCTGGTCTGGTTCTACGCAAAAATACCTAATTTCATATTAATTAAGAATTTTATTTAATTATAATACATTTTTAATTTTTAATGTAATAAATAAACAAATGAAGTAATATTATTCTTCAAGCAACCCTTCTTGGGAACTTGTTCCATAGTAATAAAAGGGATACCGGGAAATAAAATCTATATTACTTGAATTGTTGTAGAAATAACATGATTAGATAATGTGAAATTACTTGAGATTTGTTTGTTTTTAATTTACCAAACGAGTTCTTTTTTGTTTATAATTGAGATTGAAAAGAGTACAAAGAATGGAACGGAGGGGTATGTTGGTGATTGCCATCTTCGTTCATAAATTTATTTCTACGCGATATTTATTTTGTATAGATCTTTATGTTCTGAAATTTGTTCTCTTATGGCTTTGTGCAGAGCAGGGGAAGGATTTGGATGATATTTTCCGTTCAACTGCTGGTATGATTTTCCGCACCGTCTTTTATTCTTGTGATAACTTACACTTCTTCAATGATCTAACTACTTCAAAAGATAAATTGTTGACTTATACTCATTATGAAAAACCAGTGGTTAAGATTTCAACAACTTTTTTGCTTATCATACACATACATGTTCTTGTTTTTTGTGCTTATCAGCTGTTAATTTAGTCAATGGTTATTGCTGCAGTTTATCCTCCATAGTGCATCAATTCTTTGTTTGAATATTTCTTGATTGGTTAGGTATACACTAGATACCTATGAGGCAAGTATAATACTACTGTAACATAATTAACTATCACATAATAGGAGCCTGGTAAAACCGAGTTATAGTTGATAATGAAAGTCTACACTTGAAAGTTTGATTAAATTGTTTATAATCTGAAGCTGAGAAGTGGATCCTAGGCTAAATATGATAGTGTTATAAAAAAAGTCACTCCAATTCTACGTTTTTTTCTTATCCGGCTGGAATCTTTCTGTGGGAGATCACTGGTTAATTATGCCTTAGGTAGTACCTGGTTCCTATCGTGAGTTGGAATGTCATTTGACATATTTTGTTCAGCTGGTTAATAGTTGACCACTGAAGACATGATGAGGGGGTTAGAAATGAGTAGGAGTGTAGGACATTAGAAGATGAACGGTCATTTGTTGCCAAAGTAAAAAAATAAATAAAGCACACCGGTCATTTGGGAGTATAAACATGATAGTGTGATATTTGTTTGCCTTTTTTATACACTCAAATTTTAGTAATGGAGAGGATCCATTCTCCTATTGGCACTCACTCATGAAACAAGAAAGGTTATAATTATAAATATGATAGGGCAGTGGAAGAGCACATGTACATAAAAGAAGATAAAAAAAATCATAAACCTGATGATGATTGATCAAAGAGAAGTGCCAGATGATTTGAGTCTGTTGATGAAAGGGTTCTAGAAATAATATTCAAGAACATTGTTAAAAATAATTGTATAATTTGATTAATGGAAGTACTTATTGGAGGGAAATTTGATGTTTTACAGGGAAGTTCCAAACTGAAATCGGCAAAGCTTGGGCTTCGGAGATTGTATAGAGAAGGAATCACTCCTCTCTCTCTCTCTCGAGCAATAATCCGCTTGTCATTCTGATTCAACTCTGGAGTTTACGGATCTCCCTCTAGAGAAGGAAGTGGAAAGGGTGAGGGGATTCCTTTAAAAGTTTGTATCTCAACATTTAGTAGATTTCTTAACACCTGTAAAGATCACCAACATAGCAGGTGTGCATGAAACAATATTTGGTAGATGATTTACCTGGATTTCTTGTATCAATATACATTCCTACCTTGTCTCATATTCATTAAATTTAAACCTCATTGGTATGAGATGAATGAAAGTATTGGACCTTAAAAAGATGAATTTCTTGAGTTCCGTGCAGGTTGATTGTAGTTACATGGGAGTAGGTTTCGATAACTATTGTTTTAGTTGTGCCTGTAGATATTTCCGTCGTTATTTTGATCTTGAATGTTCAATCAACAGTTTTGGTTATGCACTTCCATTTACCCCCCTTTGGTGGAGCCAAGTTCAATTACGTGAATCTTTTTGGCTTGAATCAAGGCAAGCCTAAGTTCAGGCATGCTCGTGGGTTGTGAATTTACAAATATGCAAATCACATTTTATTTTTTTGTTAAGGAATCTATTTGTTCGTGCACAGAGCAGCTAACAGATCCAGTAAAGTCAACGAAATTCTATAAACTATTTTTAGTTTCAAATTATTGGCAAGTGTTTTGTTTTCTACATACTTGGCGTACCTTGGGATGTCATGTATGTAAAGGAACTGGAACTAATTTTTTTTCTCTACATACAGAGCAGCTAATTTTTTTTCTACCGTATTAACAAGGTTGGAACTTTCAGACAAACCTAGAAAGCTATGTGTTCCGTTTAATCAAAGCTAGATACTATCAGCAAAGCAATTTTCTTGCATCATCAGTTTGGCCATAATTAAAGCTATAAAGTTCTAGTTCGTGTGGTAGCTTCATGAATTCTTAAACCTGAATTCCTCAAATTGTTTGTTCTCCGTATTTCAATTCTAATAATTATAAGCAAGCAAAGGTTCAATGTTGGGTTCATTTTTTGAGTTTGCATCAAAAGATTCTCTTTGCCATTACAATTACTGATTCTTTTGGTCATTTTGCTAGAGTTTCAATAGATATTGATTTGTCTTGCCAAAATTAGAAATCGAATTTGGGTTGAAAGAAAATGCTATGATTTTCTAATATGAGAATATGTCATCTTTTTGTTCACATAGTCATAGTTTTTCCTCTTGTAAACTTTAAACTTATGGTAAGTAAATATATTCATGGTGAGAATGATAGTTTGGCTAACACAGAACAACCAGAACTCAAACCCCTTCTTATTATCAGTCTAGAACTCAACTGTTGTAAAGTTTATTGAAGTTATCTCAAATTCAAAAAAGAAAGAATGAAACAGTTGTTAATACTACCCCTCTAGAGAGGTATCCTCATAATACTACGTAATTTCAATTTTTTTTTGAGGTCCTTTTTCTTTTTTGTTTGTTCCTGTGTTTGATGTATGTCCCCCTAAATATCAATTTTTTCTATGTTTGAATAATAAATTTCAGCCTATCTAAAAATAGAGATTATGGATAATTACCCACCAACAAGCTCAAAAAGGTTGTTAAATCGGAGAGTGAATAAAGATACGCTGAAAAATTTCAACAAGTGATCAAAACTTCTTATTATATACCATTTGGGAAATGCAGTTTTAGGCTTTGTTTTTCAGAATTTGCACGTTTACGTTTTTTATTTTATTTGTAATGTAAAAAACTGCGTATTGGAATTTTGTTAATTATTTCATTGATTGGTGTACAATAAAATTTCTTCTTGATAATATTGTTTCCTATTTCTATTCTTTCCATTATACACTTTTTTTTTGTGGTAAAAAACAATGCAAATTATTTCTTGAATAAATGTTGGGATATCAATAAAAAGATGAAAACTATATAAAGTTAAAGATGAGACCCACCACAGGCTTGGAATCAAGCTCAAAATCCATTTTGTTAAGTTGTGAATGGTAAACCCAATTTAGATCAGTTAAAAATCCTAAAGCTTCACCCGTATCCACTTCGAGAATATGTGAGTACCACTTTGTCTTAGCAAGAACAAAACGACCGTGATCATCCCAGTTACAAACACCAATGCCCACATTGTTGTGTGACCTTGAAATCGAGGAATCAACATTACATTTGTATAGACCCACAATCGGGTTTGACAATGTAATAGTGGGCTGATTTTACAGCTGATTGTACGTGAAACACGCAACTGTTGTGCATTCCTCTAATCTGTCAGCAAATTACAGCCACAGACACAAATCACAGGCTGGTTCCGCGGTGTTGTGCATTCCTCCATATCGTGACAGTTTGGCCTGCTGCTCGGGTTGCGAAACCTGCATAATGGCAAAGACATTTCCTGCTACAGCCATGCAATAAATTAATTGACTTTGTATAGCAGGCCACAAACCAACATTTTGCCAGCATAATACATTGCGACAAATACACCACAGGAAATTTTTCACTTTTGGCGGAATTTTAGCATGCCAAATTAAATGCTAATGACCATTAACACGAAGGTGCTCCGTATCACTGGCCTCATTCACACAAAAACGATTAGCACTTCTAACGAATACTTACCATCTTTCTCAAATCTCCAAATAACTTTATCTTCTTGAACCAAATCAAGGAGGGGAGTTTGCAGAAATTTTAAAGCTTCAGCATTTCCAACAGAGGTTGCACTAAATCAACATTTTATTCCTTTCTATCATAGCCTAAACAGACTTGCCACCTTGAAATCTTCTACCATCGGATTCAAATGCCATGGAATAGCCAAAGCAGTACCGCCATGTAACCAATTTTGATTCCAAACTGAGATGTTCTCTCTAGAGCCAATGTTCCATTTCTACCCTCCTCTAACAAATCTCACGCTCCAAATGCTTCGCCACACGGATAGCTCGGACTGTGACCAACTCTTGACTCAAGCAAACCACACTTAGGAAAATATTTAGCTCTAAATAATCTAGTGATCAAGGTTTGTTTAGCAAGCATAGCATAATTAAAAGCACCAAGGATTTTAAAACCCAACCCACCCTCACTCTTGTGCATTGAAATACAGTATCTTTCTCAATTCTGTTTTGTTTTGAATATTTAAAATACTGATTTATAAATATTTGACTATCTAGTTGTTATAAAATGTGATTTTTTTTAATGATTGCGTGCACTTTTAAATATTTAATTTATAACTGGTCGAATTATTTTAGATATTATTATTTTCAATTAAGATAATAAAATGTAAATAAGAATTGAACAGAAATATGAAAGATGGGGTTTCCTGGATTAAAAAAGGCTAACTAATATAATATAGACTATATAACTATAAGCTTCATAGCACACATATTAATGATGGTCATTCTTTTATAACACAGTGTGCATTAATTAAGTACTGTACAATACTTCACCCTCTACTCATTCACAAAACCTGCGAATTTTTCCCTGCAGAAAATAGAGTCACTCCAACGATCGCCATTGCAGCTCCAACTGCAATATTATGAATTAATAAATCATTAAATATCAAAACAAATATAGCAAACGTATAAAATAACATGTCAACTTGTTTGCCAAATCAAAGCCTAAATAAGCCAATTATAATTCTCTTTCAAGCAGTATACTGAATATTTAAAAATACATAATGCAGAATAAATCACAGTCAAACACCTATATACCTGAAACAAGCCAAACAGTATTGTTCATGAGCCTCGTGTGCAACTTGCGGCTTTTTCCGACATCAGTTTCAGGAATGCTTAAATGAGGGTGCTGAGTAGCAGCAGTTACAATTCGAAGGAATAGATCGTTGAGATTACCTAACAACAGACTGATTGGAATAGGAGCCTGTACTCCCATGTCTCGACTAACCTGCAATATGTATTGGCACGTCAGAAGCATTAATGCAGTTGCTAGAAAATTCTAAGCATCACCCACATATGTTACGATTATATATGTTAACGAAGACAACAGAAAACAATGCTTTTTACAATATTTTTTCCCGTTAATCTGTTAAAACACTCAGCTATGCCGAACATCAGGATGTACATTATCTACTATCTAGATTCTAGTGCAATGGTAATAGAAAAGGAGCGAAAAACCCAACTCCACAATCTCTAAATTTTTCCATTCAAAGATGACTAAATAAAAGACCAGTAAAAGGTGTGCAAGAAAATGACAAGAGTCTACTACATCACTATATATAAAAAAGTGAAACAATGACAATTAAACTGGCTTTCTTCTCATAACAAGATGTGTCATTCACCACATTAAATATATATTTATTTAACCATCCAACAATTATCTACAGCAATATGAACGCTCAATTATTTAATAAGTTAATGAAAATTACCCTAGTAGATTCTTGTGCAGCCATTGTAAATGAAACCTGGTCATCTTTAGCAGCAACTATAAGGCAAGGCACCTCAAAGCCAGAATCTTCTCCATGACCAGCAATTTCTGCGAGAAGTTTAGATGATGCCCTCCATGAGGACTCATCAGACCTGCAATGAATATTTAGTAAGATAAATACAACCAATATTCTCCCATCCCATGTACTAGTATGAGTTATACACAATCGATACTAAACAAACATGAAATTACATATAACTTGGAAGCTCATAGATGAGGTTGAAGTGTTTGTAAACTTGAATACCATGCAAACTCACAGTGACTTGTATATCTTATTCAGTGCACAACAGATTTTTTTGAAGTGCTTTTGTATAAAGATGTTGACATGTTGCCTATGAGCTAAATTACCCAAACAGACTACACAAAATTAATCAACTCTTGAATCCAATGAAACAAGTTGTAATTTCTTCCAGTCCTATAAGTATAAACACCAGCACGTAATTTAATGGTAAAACATACCCTTATACTGATTCAAATATTAGAATTGTAACAAAAATAAAGAAAAGTAGATGGATGGTAGGTGTTCTCTTGAAGAAAATATTTTGTTTTATGCTTTTTTGTCTCATTTTGGGTCATTTGGGGAACATAAAACCATTTCTAACAAAAACAAATATACAATCCAAGTATTTAACAAAATCCCTATGTAACAAAGGTAGTCCATAATTTCTATGGCATAATAAACACTTAAATATCATCATTCACCTGTCATGAACAATAATTGCAATGTCACAAGAGGCCAAAGACTCCTTATTCGCCAGAAGCTTTTTAACTCCATCTTCAGGAATCTCTCTCAGCACAAGATATTTCTTCTTTCCCTGCAAACAAAACGATAAAACATAAATATGAAGAAAGAAATGCAAGATATTAAAAAATGAATATATCAAATGAAGACACGGGTCAATTGCAAATCATGTATCATTTACCATAGAATCATCAACCACATTCACAGCATAACGATCCTCGTTGGTTGGATTGTAAATTTCAGAATATGGCCTGCAATATGAATTCAACAACAATAAGATAGCATCCTTAATAATTGAAATTGTAGTGCCGCTGTACCAGAAAGCTTAGAGGTAACGTATAATGAAAATACCATCTAATAAAAGATTTCAACAATGTAGATTTTCCTCAATAACAAAACACTGAATTACATCTCGTTCCGAGTGTTGCAATTTGCGATCTAAACTTTGCCTCCGAGTCACGCGGATTGCAGATGATGGATCACCAGTGTAACCAATATAAAGCAGATTCTTCACACTAAAAGTTGGGTCTATAAGTGTCATGAGTGCCCACTGTACATAGAACATAAAGCATGTGTTTGAGAACTAATGTTAATCCATTGTAATAATGCAGATAAAATGTCAAGTACACTTAAAAGATACACAAATAAGTTACACATGATATAAAATTGAGGCAGTTTTTTATTCATAAAACACTTCTCAAATTAAGGGAATGATAAAACCCTCGAGAAGGCCATCACTCTCCCCCAAACATTGTTCAGTAAAATTCAACAAAGAGGGAATAGAGACCAAGGTAAAAGACTTGAGCACCTTTGACAAAAATGCATCAAGTGATAGTCCTGTAATTGCATTCTCATCTGCAGCATCCTTGTACGGAGTTCCGGTCCAGGGACTGAAATCAAAAATCATAAAATATTAACATGCCAGACATTCAGATTCAGGAAAGGCATACATGTGAAAAAAAATCCATTGTTAGACCTTCTAAAAACATTGAAGAAGCAAAGTTAAAAGTAAATACCAAATCCTTTAGCATGTGTATTTTTGAAAAATTACACAACATAGGAAATATTCCACATCAAAGTGCCCACTACCAAATTAAGAATTCAAACTAATATTCACCATAAAATGGAGGATAATAAAGTAAACAAAAAGTGCAGTAAAAAATGTGAGAAAGCAATCTACCTTTCCGGGGCAGTAGAAAACAATTCTGCAAGTTCTTCAGGTTGCAAAATCCCATTCTGGAGGAATGAAAACATACAATGAAATTTTAACTTGTATATCACAATAAAGCTGGAAAAAGTCTGAAAATCAATAATGAGAAGCACAAAAGAGTGAAAAATTCAAGATCGTGTGAGCGAATGACCTACACAATCAACATCAAATGCAGCAAATACTTTCTTCAAGAAAGCTAAAGCTTCATTTGTCAGTTCGACACTCTGTACACATTAAATCCAATCTTGATTAGAGTAAAATAAAAGTCCCATGTTGTCAAAAAACTGATCTCAAACAAGTTTAATATCTAAATAAGAACACAATATACACAAGGCTACGATTCGTATAAAAAAACACCTGATCGGGAGCATGTGTCAGAGGCGGAATTAGATGATCAGCAAGTTCGACATCATCATTATACCCAAACTTTCTTAGCATTGCCCACGGCACCTCACGGTGCCATATTTTTTTGAAATCGGCATGTAAAGATTGAAATCCACCTGAAGTAAGTCCACGTTCATCAACACCTTCAGGATATTTTTTCCTTAAATACTTCACTAGAAGCTCAATTCCAGATTGTGGCAGCGGACCTATGAAATATTTAGCCTGTAGATAACTTCGTTAGATGTTTCACAAACCAAATGCAAGTTAACCTGCAATGACATAAGTTTATAATCAAGCTATGTTTAATATGAGAAGGAAGAAGTAAAACCTGAAAATCATTCAATTCGGCATTATTAAGGGAGCCATCTCTGTTACGGTCCTTAGGATGAAACTCCGTTTTAAAGCCCGGGCAAATCGAGGTTTGAGAATCTTAGAATCTCGAAAATATAAAGGCTCCAGCGGATAAAGAACCGACTTTTGGGCAAAGCTGAAAACATCAAGAACCTTGAACAAGAAAACTAAATTAATATAGTATGAAATAAATCGAGATATATTTGAAAACAATGAGGAATCAAATTGAAATAATATGAATGAAAGATACCTTCAGTTTCATAGATGCTGAACACCCAGTGCTAATTTCAATCTCTGGGAACTTTTGTATTACAGGTTGCATCGCCTCTTCTATGCTTGCCTTCTGATTTTCATGTTGTAGCTTACAAGCAGCAACTATAACAGGAACGTTTACCTGTTCATTAAGTTCATATAACTATGTCATGCAAACATTCTCTCAACACAAATGCAGTGTAGATGGAAAAAAGAGGAGAGAACAGAACCTCTAAATCACAAAGACGCGGGAGCCAAAATGATTTCAGTCTTTCAAGTGTCTCTTGCCGATCACATGCATATGTGAGAACAATTGCATCAGCTGCTAATAGTTCTTCTTCAACTTTAAAACTGTCCTCAGGACTACAGAAACAACAGAAATATCAATACAAATAGATTATAAAAAGTTTCTTGATCCTCAAGCAACACACTTAATGCAATTTTGGTACAAACTACTCATATTTTGATAAAAACCTAGACATAAAACACAGATGTTTTGATACCGAGAAGAGGTGTCGATGATTGTGAAAGGGACGCCATCGGGAGACATATTTTTAGGCAGGATAGTGGGAGTCAGTACCGCCAGCACATCCTTGACAGGGTTTCCGGCAGCGAAAGTAGCAATTAGACTGGACTTGCCGGTTCCTTCGTCTCCGGCAACAACAATACGAATTCCGAAAAGGACGTATGGGGAAACAGTTGCCATGGATACAGCAAGCGCAATATCAAAGGAGATGTTGGAGCGTCCGAGTTATGAGAACGAGTAAATTATTTATTAAAGTTAATCGGAAGCAAATGTTGCCCTAATTTTAACCTAACCCTAATGGTTAATTTTACTCTAATACCCCTGTTTAATTATTAACCCTAATTTTTCCTTCTCAACAAAATCACACATAATCTCCTATTTTGTTGAATAAAACAAATCTGCCTTATCTCTTATTTAATAAAGTTAACCCGGAAGCAAATGTTTGCCCTAATTTTAACCTAACCATAATGGTTAATTTTACTCTAATACCCCTGTTTAATTATTAACCCTATTTTTTCCTTCTCTACAAAATCACACCTAATCTCCTATTTTTTTTGAAATGTTCTCAAACATCACACATAATCTCCTATTTTTGTTAACAAAACAAATCTACCCTATTTTCCTTATTTTCCTTTTCACCACTTTGTTTCTTCTGTTTATTTCAACACTTTGTTTCATGCTTTCCTCCATCTAACTCCTAAATCGA
>Ga0228710_1004544_pt1 | contig 21879 bp, 8 predicted proteins | sample MedpolnodulmetaG_FD_177995 | JGI IMG/M metagenome (GOLD analysis project Ga0228710, IMG submission 177995) | Root nodule microbial communities from Medicago polymorpha collected in Santa Monica, California, United States - pink nodules | ecosystem: Host-associated > Plants > Roots > Nodule...
TCGGGTTACTTGTGAAGCCCAGCATTGACATTATGTTTACCCCTTCACAAAAATTTGAAAATTGCTCTTTAAACATCTAACAATTGCTCATAGACATCTCAAATTTAAAAAAAAAAAACAAAAAACCTTTTTCTTTTGTGGTTATAGAAAATTTTGAGAAAATTATAGATTTAAAAAAATAAATTGATAGTTAAGTTTTTTTTTTTTTTTTAAGGGAAAATTGGTAGTCAAGTTAAAAGTCATACATAAAACATTTAAATAAAAGCATCTGAGCTTTGCCAAATTCCATTGTCCCAACAAGAGTCACATAGTGAATTTATACGTGGAAACTACTACTACTACGAACTTTTTTATATAAATGAAAATTTAAATTAGAAAAGACACTTATATAAAGACTATAAAGAATACAAATCTCAAAAGTATTTATGTTGGAATTTATATTTAGCTTACGATGTTCAAAGTTAGAGCACCACAAAGAACATGTTAAAGGTGGGATTCTGATGTATTTATGATTTTGGAGTTCCACCCCTCTGAGCATTTGGGAGCAATAGTTCTCACCTCTAGCACATTTCTGGAAGGAAAAAAAAAACACACTCACACTTGACTCGGGAAGTAATGAACTCGTGGATGACGTATATTATTCCAAATTATAGTAGACACTATGTCAGTTTAGACACTCATTCAATAAAAAATGATTCAAGTGATACAATTAGACTCTGGGAAATAGCAAGAAACTCTGCATGGCTTTTATAGTTATTATTAGACATGTCCCCAAAAACCAGATTTACCTAGGTTCTTCAATTGCTGTCAACTACACTGAGATTTGAGAATAATTTGATTGTTTTAAGTTTTGAACCAAATATAAAGTAACATGCCAAAATCTCTCCCCCACACCCCATTTACATATTAACACCGTCGACTCATTCTCCTCTCCTTTTGGATTACTGCTCTTCTCTCTGCACAAAACGCTCGCATCCAGTTGAAAAGACATTAATACCCCTGTGTGAGTTAACCCACACACGTTGGCCGGTGGTCAGAACTAAAGAACAAACGTTTTTTGGTCTTTGGTCAGTTTTTCAACATTCAATCCACACGTTTTTTTTTACCAAGTTTTACACGTTTTTTTTACCACTTGGGGTAAATGGTGGTTGGTTAGGAGGTAAATGGTGAGTAGCCAACTTGGAGTAAGTGATCAACCTCTGGGATAAAATTAAATTCGCTTCTTTTTACCCCAAAAACTTTTTGTCGTGGGTAAAAAGAATCTTCTTGGGGTATAAAAAAAACCAAATTTAAAATTAGCCCAGGGGTTGATGATGTATTTCCTCCAAGAAGGCTGCTCACTATTTACCCCATAACCGATCACTATTTACCCCAAGAGGGTAAAAAGAAAATAAGTAGATTATTTAGTGAATTCGAATAAATGTATCAATGTATCAATTATTGTATGAAGTTGATTAATAAAATGAGATGTTGTTATATGTATTAATCTTGCTCATTTTTTTTTAATTTATATTTGCTTTTATTTTCTAATTTTGTATTTAATGAATTTTGTTATATTTATCAATTATTTAATGAATAATTCGAATAAATATTTATTGTAAGTGCATAAATAAATTAGAATAAATTGAAGAAATAATTTAGAATAAAGTTAATAAAATATTTTAGAATAAAGTAAATAACATAATTTGAAAATAGTAAATAAATTTAAAAAAAGTAGCTACTTTGCGCCACTTAACTAGCGCCACTCAACTTAACTTGCGCCACACAACTTAACTTACACATTATTTTCCACTTGCGTTAGTTAACTAGCGCAGGGGCATTTTGGGCATGGCTGCAGGGTGCGAGTGTTTTGTGCTGGGGGAAGAGCAGTAATCCTCCTTCTGTTTTACATTCAAAGCCCGACTTCCTCTATTCCTCTATTAATGGACTTAACTTTGGCCTAGTTTACTCTTTGGAAGCCTAACATTTGAAAATGAGAAATGCTAGCAACACACATTCTAACACACACTTTTCAACACACTCTCTTTGATTGGTTAAAATTCATATGGGACCCACTAAACTTATATGGGACCCACATGATTTGGTGGGACCCATGTAAGTTTTAACCAATCAAAGAGAGTGTATTGGAAGGTGTGTGTTAGAATGTGCGTTGCTAGCATTCCTCTTTGAAATTTGCTATTGACGCATTATATAAAGCTGAAAAACACCATAAAAATACCGAAATACTCCGGTGGCAGTTAACTGTTGATGTTTAAAGAATCGACGGTAGTAAACTGCCGCGGGATCCATCGACAATTAACTATGATGCGATCCTGATACAAATTCAGACATAACCAACATTGCTCTCTCATCCATTATTACTCTCAAAATCTTCTAAAAATCCCAACCAAATTTATTCAACAAAATCACAAGTAAGTAATCATTGTGCTATTAAGATACATTTTAGTTGTCTTAAATGTTTTTCTTTTTTTATAATTTTAATTTTAGGTTGATTTAAATTTTGTTGTTTTTTTTTATATAATTTTAGTTTTTGAGTAGATTTACATATTATGATTCATTTTTAGAGTAGATGTAAGTTGATTAATTTTGTTAAAATGTTTGCATGTTTTTGTTATAGTTATAAGTTTTAGGGTTTATGTATAATTTTCACTCCAAGTGTTTGATAAAATGTTTGAATGAGTTTTTCATTAACTGTTTAATTGCTTATGGTGTAGATCTGAAACAATGGACCCTCATTTGTTCAAAGCTTAAGTACGTTTCAACGGTGGAAACCGTCATTTGTTCAAGGTCTGGATTGATATCACGCTAAAGGATCAAAAGGATCAACTAAACGAAATCAATCAAAGACTCAACCCCGGAGACACAAAGAGGGTGGATGACCTTTATGCACGTCCCGGTTATTTTCCTCTTTCTTTTGACATATTGTTGCTTTTCAGGTTACCTGCCTGAACCCTCTCAAGTTCATTGGTTTTTAATATTTATTTCATAAGTTCAATAAGATGGAGAACTCCATCAGGATCCAAATACAAATAAGAACTTCGAAGGAAAGTTTAGGGATTAAGGTCGTTTAACAAAATTAAAGTGACATTGTAATTTTGCTGAAAAATTAAAAATAGTCTTTTCTAATATTTTAGCAACGCACATGAACTCCAACAACTCATCCGCAAATCAAATATTTATCCACAATTTAAAAGTATATTGAAATTTAAAAGGTATGGTATGGGTAATTAGGATAAGTAGGGTCGTTTAAACATCCAAGTAGAGGTAGAGTTAGTACATGTGCTTGTCTTTGTCTAGGACCCAAGCACAAGAGACAAGCATGGGGGTTTCTTACCTTTAATTTGCCCCATAGGAATGATCCCTCCCTAGATTCCGAATCTTGCACACCATTTCTTTTGATCTTTTTCATTAACCTCTCTTCTCATTCATCATTTAGATCCAAAAGTGTATAGTTCTTTTTGTTCAAAATATTGTTTGGGGGATATTCTCAACGACAAATTAAATTCTTATTGTATCTAGATGGAAATTCAATACTCCATCGGTGTCATGATAAATTCTTATCTAAATATAATTATATGTTTATAATTATATGTTTTGTAGATTTTATAACATTTTATATAGTTTCAAGAAATAAACTAAGAGTGAATACAAATATGCCAAAAAAAATCAATATACAAAGCAATTTAAATTATTGTTGAACAAATGCATTTTAAATGTTTTTTAGTTTAGCTCAACAACACTATAAATTCATCCATTCAAAAACAAGGCACAACTCCTAAATTAGAAGATATTTGGGCACATTCACATAAATATATAAAAAATAGTTTCCTAAAAAAATATAAAAAATAGTTTATTCACAACAGTCAACATAATTTAATTGAATTTTATTTTATTTCCTTTTAATTTTTATATTTATGTGTGTTTCTAGATACTCCAATGTGCGAGATTCCAACTTTGTGTTTTAGGATATTCTTAGATAGTCACAAACACAAATCCAAATCATTTAGGTACACACAACAATACACATTAACTAATGTTTTTAATAAGGGTAATAATAATAACAATAAATTATTTTTTTCTTTTTACTTATTTTTATTTGTATGTGTGTTTAAACTAAGAGGTATAGGTCTGTTTTAGGAACAAACATTTGTGGAAGAGCTTATTTGACAACCAAAAAATACATGGAAAAAAAGTAGGTATTAACACAAATATCAAAAGAAAAGAGAGAGAAAATAAAAATACGATACGAGTATGTGAAAGAAAATTGTCGCAAAATTTATTATAAAATAATTATGCAAATATCATTTCTCTTAAATTATATATGTAGTGTGACCACGTAAACATCGCTCTTGTGCTTTTACTTTCAACTGTGCATACATCACATGGAATTGAGGACCAGTGGACTATATTTGTGGGGTCAGGAAGGACCCATCCCTAGAGACTGATATTTTAGTGGCCATACATTTCATGAGGAAGTTTCATGGACTAGATTTTTCTGTTTGTTGCTAGAGATAGAGAAAGTGCATAACTTTTTCCATGTGTGTTAGGTTACCACTCATTCCTCATCAAATTTCAAAGGGGAAATGGACAAGCTAGTTCAACTCAACGAGATTTTAAGTCCACAAAAATTCATATAATTTTAACGAAAAACAATTATATTGTTGTGAAAGATAGGATTTACGTGTATTTGTTTTAACGCATCATTTCTTTCTTCTTGTGCAAGTTTAACGTATCATTGGGGATCGGTGAGAAAATATAGTTGCGGACATAAAAGTCCTCGACAATGTCATGTACTATCACAATAGTAGAGGATATAAGTGTCCTTCACTTTATCAAAAAAGTTTCATTTTACCAACTTCACGTCTCATTTTTGTTTTTTTGGCTCATCCAACTTCACGTATCATATGTGAGAATAGGTACCAAGATCATATGGTCTAGCTTACTTTATGTTCAAACCATCCATTTTTTAAATAAATAATGTTAAGATTTATTTAGACCTTCTTAAACATCGAGCTCATTCAGCTTCTTTCAACATAGGTGTGATTTTTTTTTGACATTGTCATTTGTAATGATTCTCCTTATGTGAATTTTAAGCGCATTGATATATTAGGGTTTTAATCTATTAAAACATATGTTATAGTCCCGTGAACATAGTTCAGTTATCAGGGACATACATTGTTACATATAGGGGTTGGAGTTTGAACCTCGGACACTCCATTTATTCACCTTGAAACAGGTGAATTCTAGCCACTAAGCTACCTAAAAAAAAGCATATATTATATTACGTATTTAAATACACTTATGAGTTATGCGAAAGAGGTCTAATCTTGAGTTTTGCATAGCTTAGTCTGATTCGGTCTATTATAATCCCTAGTTGTTAGAATCGGTTCAAATGGTTTAACCTCTATCAATTACTTGATCAAATTGGATCGAATCACTATTTTTTATTGAATCAATTTTTTTATGTAAAAAATATTTGTACTTATTTGATTAATCAAACCACCATGATTGGTCTTGAGCAGTTTGAATGATGCCTTGGTTTCAAGGAATTGCTTCCATTAATTTACTTATTTCATTATTTGATTACATACACCTTGATTAATTGAACTACAATTTAAATATTGAGTAGGTATATAATTTGATCCTTCACAATTTTCTCGCACAACTCAATTTAGTTTATGACAAAAATTAATCTCCGATCCATAATAGCCGACGAACAAGTTTGTCTAAATATGATACATCGATGACTAATTTGAATATAATATTTTTAATCAAAGATTAAATTGAAACGCAAGAAAAATGCAGAGGACCAATTTGAATCTCACTCTTAAATAGTACTTAAATATCTCACCAATTTCATTTGGTGTCCGCTATTGAAAAGGTTGATATGTACATCATATTCTCTAGCAAAAGTGGGGGAAAATGAGTTTTGTACGGGTCCACTCAATTATTTTTTTCTTCTCGCGTGTTAATGTTAAAAAAAATACTACTATTATCAAAGGAAAGAAAGAAAAAAAAAAGAAGAAGAAAACAAATTATGACCGGGGAAAAAATGTTGAAAATTGTATTTCTTGGCTATAACTTTTGGGTTCACATTAAATTAAATTTAGATGTTTTTTTGGTAGAAAATTGAATCCAAAAATGCTATTCTTTTCAATAAAAAATTCTATTCTAAATAAATGTATTACAAATAATTGATTAGAATCGGATTCACAATAACTTAATTTAATTTTAAAAATATTTTTCCCTCAAATAAAAATCACAATTGAACCCAAAACATTATCAAGAAACACAATTTCCAAGATTTTTCCTTCACGTCATAATTTTTTTAGATGTAAACACAGTCAATTCTAATAGTTATTGTGATATATCCAGAAAAAGATAATTCTAAAAGTAAATAAAATCAATTCTAATCAATAACATCTAACTTTATCAAATAATTTTTATATTTTTTAGATATTATGTGAGAAATAATTAATTCTAAAATATAACATTTATTGTGATATATTTAAATGCTATTTAAAATAATTAATTTTTTCTATAGAAATAATTTTCAAAGTATAATTTGAATTTATTTTAGATTATAGGAGAGGAAATTCTTCTTTAAACTAAAAAAAGTCAATTTTAGTTGTTTCAATTGTGCTTGTTCAAGTCAAATTATTATTTTTTAACAAGTACTCAAATTCATTTTTGAAAAAAAGAATTTGGGACATAAACCTAAATCAATGCGAAAAAAATATTGTTATTGTTCGGATACTTTATACCATTAAAAAAATGAGAATCTTCCCTAAAAAAAAATGAGAATCTAGAAATTTGATTTTAACCAGTGTGATGATAAAAAAAAAAAAAAATTACCACTATACGGAAACGCAAATCAGTTTTAGCATGACATAAAAAACTCAAAATCAGCCATTGTGGCATGACTAATGCTAGTGGCATGACTAGGCTTAGTTTGTAGTTTTTTTTTATTTTTTATTTTTAAGTATTTTAGTGGTTAGAACTCGTACAATTTTAATTGCGGAGAAGTAGAGTGTTTGAGATTCAAACTTGAGATTCAAACACTGGCTCCGACATATAATATACAATATTCATACCAACTGAACTAAGCTCACGGGGATAAAAAAAAACTACACAAAATGATGCAGGTCTCATATATATTTGGTGGATCTCATGTCAATTTTAATCAATACAAAAGAGTGTGTTAAAAAGTATGTGTTAAAATGTATGGTATTAGCATTTTCCCCTACTTTTAATAAAGAGAATATTCCTGCTAGCAGCACAACCGGCTGATCCTTAAAAAATAAAATATTCCTGGCTGCTCTATCTAGGTAATTAAAATATGTTATAAGAGATGAGCATCTACTAACCTACTCTTTCCGGTCACATTTATAAACAACTTTTGTTTTTTTAAATTCATTAAATAACTGATGTATTCTGAATATAATATAGTCCAGATACATCACTTATTTAATGAATCTGAAAAAACAAAATTTGTTTATAAATATAACCGAAGAAAGTATGATTTAGATAGAAATCAACTATAATTAATCATAAACTAAAAATTCAATTGGAATGATTCAAATATCGATCATTTTTGTCCCACTCTATATTGTCCTACAAAATTGATAACCCTTGATTAAAACACACTTAATCTAGAAACATGATTTAAAGGAGGAGTTAATAATGAGAAATGTTAACTTGTGGCCTTATGACATAAGTTAAGAAGGCAAACGTAGAAGGTTTTTTTAAAAACTTGTACATTCAATGTCTTAAAAGTTGTAAAAGTTATACTTTTAATATAAAATTTATTTTTAATTTTCATTTTAAACTCCTTAACTTATGCCTTAAGAGCACAAGTTAACATGATCCATTAATAATTAGTAAAAAAAAAAACAAAAAGTGGTTTTCAAGAGTAATTGGGAAATTGAGAGAGAGAGAGAGAGAGCAATAACCAACCCACCAAATGGTCCATCAATGAGAGGCAGCCACTAACAATAGAGTCAAATCTTGAAAAAATGGAAAAGAAGAAGTAGACACGCCCTCTTTTTCCTTTCTCATTCAAATCTTTGTCTCTTTCTCTCTCCCTTTCTTCTCTTGTGAATGTGTAAATGTTACACACACACACACACTATACTAGGTAGGGGTGGTTACTTAGCCATTCAGTTAACAAACACTTTGCTTAACACAACACAAAAAAACACAAAAACAAAACACCCTCCTCGTGCTTCATTCTAGTACAAGTATACCAAACTCATTCACAACCACATTTCCTTAATCTCTTTTCATTTTCTCTTATCTATATAACACTTTACAATCTCCACCTCATTTTCTTCATCAAAAACCATTCATCTTTCTTCTTTTCTATCTACCAACACTAAATTTTCATTCAAGAATTCATTCATAAAACAAACAGAGAGATATTTGAATGTTTGGGTTGATTCCCTGTATTGACACGTTGTAGACATCACGGCTTTTCTTAGAGTTTATCGGTCACTTTCACATGCCCGAACTGTACGACGTAAGGGTTGTTGTTTAACTCCGACTAACCCTTCGCCGCACGGTGGGCGTGGTGCTCTGCCTTCTGAAGGTGGTAGCCCCTCCGATCTTCTCTTCCTTGCCGGTGGTGGTGTCTTTTCTCCTTCTTCTTCCTCTTTCTAATTTTCTTGTTCTTTAGTTTAACTTTCTGTTAGATTTTTACGACTCAAAACTATAAGCTAAAACTAGACTTATTTGAAGGTGCTTTTCTTTTTTGCTGTTGTTAAAAATACAAAAAAAAAAAGTAAGTAGTTTCTGTTTGGTTTGGTGAAAATGATGCTAAAAATTAAGAGGGTTCCCACTGTTGTTTCCAATTATCAAAAAGAGGAGGTTGGAGAGGCTGCTCCTCGTACTGTCGGAGGTTGTGGTCGGAATTGTCTCAAATCTTGTTGTATTCAAGGTACTATATGTTTTTTTTGGCAATTCAATTTGTGTTTTTGTTATTGTTGTTCTTAGTGTTGCCATGCATGTATTATTAATTTCGGTGGCTAAGTCCATAAATTGGGCCACCGCAATTAAATTAGTCTGTTCTTAGACTAGATACAAAGTTTAAAAAAAAATATTATTATTTAGTTTGGTTATGGGCTTATATATAATTTTTGAAGATTAATTTTTGTGATTTTGGTTTTTGTTTTGTTAATAGATGCAAAGCTACCTTTGTATGCTTTTAAAAAGATTGACAAAGTAACTGGAAAGGATTTGGCTATCCATGAGTGTCAAGAGGAGCTTCCTATGGCCTTTTTGGACTCACTTGTTCTTGGAGAGGTGATTATTGAATTTTGATTATCGAGAATGATTAAAGTGTTTTTTTTTATATCTTTTTGTTTAAAAGTTCTTTATTTTTTTTCATTTCAGTGGGAAGATCGCATGCAAAGAGGACTTTTTCGTTATGATGTTACCGCCTGTGAAACCAAGGTTTGATACTTTGATTCTTTGTTCTTTTTTCGGGGATTTTGTGTGTTTGTGTTGTACCTTTAGCAGATGCATGGATATACTTTGATTCTTTGTTATTTGTGTTGTAACATACTGTGATTCTTTGATTCTTACGTACTTAGTTTTGATGTGTTCTTGTGATAATTTTGGTGTAGGTGATTCCGGGTGAGTGTGGTTTCATTGCTCAGCTTAACGAGGGCCGACACCTCAAGAAGAGACCAACCGAGTTCAGAGTTGATAAGGTTCTTCAGCCCTTTGATGAAAACAAATTCAACTTTACTAAAGTTGGGCAAGAAGAGGTTCTGTTTCAATTTGAAGCTAGTGAAGATGGCGAAGTCCAGTTTTATCCAAATGCCCCAATTGATGTTGACAATTCTCCCAGTTTTGTTGCCATCAATGTATGATTCTTAGCTTTTATTCATATTCTAATTTTGTTGGTTCATTAAGGCTAGAGTAGGTGATTTATATGATGTTGCTTCTTTATTTTCTTGATAACAGGTTAGTCCTATTGAGTATGGACATGTTTTGCTGATTCCGCGCATTTTCGAGTGTTTGCCTCAAAGGATTGATCATGAGAGCCTCTTGCTTGCACTTCACATGGCAGCTGAAGCTGCTAATCCATATTTTCGATTGGGTTACAACAGCCTTGGTGCATTTGCAACTATAAACCATCTTCACTTCCAGGTACTGGACATTGATAGTTTATCCTATTATGTCTTATTGATAATTCCATTGCTTATCATTGTTCTGTTTCGGTAATCCGATTGGAATTTGCTGATTTTGTTGGACACGTGCAGGCTTATTATTTGGCTATGCCCTTTCCTATTGAGAAGGCTCCCACCAAGAAAATTGCAACTTCAAATGGTGGTGTGAAGGTATCTGAATTGCTGAAGTATCCAGTTAGAGGTCTTGTTTTCGAAGGTGGCGACACGCTCGAAGATTTATCAAAAATTGTTTCAGATGCTTGTATCTCCCTACAAAACAACAACATACCTTACAATGTTCTTATTTCTGACTGTGGAACACAAGTGTTTATTTTACCACAGGTAAAACAACTCTCAAACTAATTTCCTGTTTGGATAAATAAGCACTTATCATGTAAGCTAATAAGCTATCCTAGGGAGCTTATGGACATGGCATAAGCTGTTTTCGTTATGTTCTCCAAAACAGTCTTATAAATGTTTATGTCCCGTAGATAAGCTTAAATAAGCCGATCCAAATAGCCCTTGACATAATTTCATAACGTCCTCTTTCAACTTTCATTTTCTATTTTTGGTTTTTAACAAATAGTTGAAACAGTGTTATGCAGAGAAACAAGCTCTTGGAGAAGTGGATGCTGAGCTTCTTGACACACAAGTAAATCCTGCGGTGTGGGAGATTAGTGGACACATGGTTTTGAAGAGGAAAAAGGATTTCGACGAGGCGTCTGAAGCCAATGCTTGGAGGCTTCTTGCAGAAGTTTCACTCTCTGAAGAAAGGTTTCAAGAAGTTAATGCTATTATCTTTGAAGCCATTGCCTTAACTAAAGAATTGGATGACAATGTTCAATGTCTTCCAAAAGATGATTCTGTCGACTCGAGCACATACCCTGCTGTGGTGGCTGGTTCACAGGAATGTGTTGTTCTACAGTAAACAAATTCAGTGGTTGTGCAGTGTTTAAAAAATTTGCTGAATTGTGTCTGGTTGAAATAAGTACCTCTAATGGTAACATTTGCTTAAGTTCTAGAATTATGATGTGCCTAATGTTTGTGTTTTGTATTAGAACTCTATTGTAGTTTTTGTCATGGCTTCACCAAGCCTGAAATAACAACTTCATGTATCTGTTTCCTTAGCAAATCAGACTGCACCTTGTTGTTAAGGATAATGTCTTCTACCTTTTGTATTTCTGGCTCCACATTTGTAATAAATAAACGTGGCATTCTCATATTTGTAAATGTCTGTTGAAAAATTTGATGTGAATCTTCTTCTTTTGTTGATATATTTTCAATGCAATTTGCCATTAAAAAAAGTGCAATTTATTTTTTTTATACCAGGAAATTGAATGCTAAATTAGTACACCTATTCAAGCATGGTTCGGACTGTGAATTTTATCTTGGTTTGTGTTTGAACATTGTCAGAAAATGGTATAGGGCACTTACTATTAATGAAAAGGAAAGGATACATACTTAGGACTTACCCATACTTCAGGCATTTGCTATGTTTGCTTAATATTACCAAAAAAAAAAAAAAAAATTAACTTGGTTTTGTCTCAGATTTTTTTGGGGTCAATAGTTTCTTTTCATGGATTTTGGGGTGGATGTTAAACTAAAAACATATACAATAATTTCGTATCCACATATATTTCATAGTTCAATTCAAACATATAGCATAATTTCGTATCCAGGTATATTTTGTTTTGTATCCACGTAATTGGTTGTAGCACTGTAAACTCTAATTCATCACATAAATGAAACGGAATTACAACCTTTATAGTCGTGGAGGTAGGCACCATTGGTCAAACTGCGTGAACAAAGAACATATTTTATTGTCGTGCAATTTTCGTTTCTTTTATACTTCTATAGTGGTTGTTGTTCTAACTTCTAGAGCCCGTTTGATGCGCAAGATAAGGGGACATGATATGATTAGAATATCCTATCCTGTCTCAATCTATTGTTTGGTGCGCCAACAGGAAAGGATAAGTTTAACCTATTTCTAATCTTATCTTACTGCTCCTTTGTTATTTTAATCCTTAGTTTTTGGTGGGTTACAAACCTGATATGATTAGAAACCTAAATCGCGTATCACTCTTTCTCGCTTTCACGTTCAACAACTTTCACATTTCCTCTCCCTCTCCCTCTCTCTCTCTCTCTCTCTCTCTCTCTCTCTCCCTCCCTCCCTCCCTCCCCCTCCCTCTCCCTCTCCCTCCCGCCCTTCTGATTATCGTTAAACTTAAGACTTGTAGAAACAAACTGTTGTTGATGCATTATAATTTACAAACCGATGACTAGCACTAACAAAATGATAATGAACTACAAGAACATCCCCATCTTAATTAAAATTGATAGGATAAAATAATAATATCATCTTTTTTTATCAAGTGTGCACCGAACACATGATAGGATAAATGTTATCATGTCACTATCATATCTTATCCTTATCCAGCTTCTTATCATATCATGTCTCTATCATATCCTGCGCACCAAACGGATAAATGGAACAGAATTACAACCTTTATAGTCGTGAAGGTATGCACCATTGGTCAAACTGCGTGAACAAAGAACATATTTTATTGTCGTGCGATTTTCGTTTCTTTTATACTTCTATAGTGGTTGTTGTTCTAACTTCTAACGTATTTCATAGTTCAATTCATAGGTTCACTTCTCATTGGAGTGTCATTTTGATAAAAACTTAAAGTATTTAACACATCTCAAACGACTAACTCTTATCCTGTCAGCCCAACATATTTATGGGTCTAAAACAAACATTTAAGTCATTATTTAAGTTGGATTGTTAATTATTGGACCCAAAAAAAGTGAGTGTTATAAAATTTATGAGTCTCGTTGATATATTGATATTATATATTTTTAATTGATGAAGGGAAATTCTTTTATTGATCAAAGTAATACTAATAACCATTTTACAATCTTCTCCAAGAGGATTCTAACTCGGTATTTTGAGGTTACAAGACTAGCCACTAAACTAACACCTTAAGTGTAAATATTAGAGTATTTTTAGAGTGAATATTTATTTTAGTCTCAGAGAAATTGAGTCATAGTTTGGCCTAAGAAAAACAAAGTGAACTTTTACCCAATGAGAAAAATATGAAGATGAATACAATAGAAACTTGTAAATCTCTAGGTTGACCAGTACTGATGACTAATCACCACTTTTATGAAATTTATGAATAATTGATCACATGAGAATCTACATGCTCATTTTCCATTAACGATAATCATCCAATGCGACCAATTCTATCAACAACAAAATATGAAAAACCAACTTTATTTTAATTTCTTCAATGTAATAATTTGTGTGAGTGCACCTATGTGTTCACACACACACACAAACCATGTACGGTTTGTAAGTCCAGATGAGGCCATGAAGTACATGAACTGCTCTCAGATTATGCACGCCGGTGCTCACAAATCAAGTGCTAACTCGTAAATTCGGACGAATTTATGGTTTTAGGTGCTAAAATCGTGTTAATTTGGAGGTAAAATTTCTTTTTGTTGAAATCAGAATGTTTGACTAGTTTTAGTGGGTTAGCACGTGGTGAACTCGGTAAACTCAAGTAAAATCGTCCTTCTTTTTTTTCTTCTAGTTAACACTTAAAAAACACTTTTTTTTTTTTAGTTTTGTGCCATTTTTTCTAGGCCCGTTTTCTGTTAAAATCCAATGAAAATTGCTGTTGAAACTTCAAATAAAGCTAAAACACACATGTAAATGACCAAAATGTCCCTTTGATACATGTAAATGACCAAAATATTCCTTTGATAGTTAACTACCTGTGCAATAAACCGGCGACAATTAACTACCCGGTTCCATCGGCAGTTAACTGCCGATGCGTTCAATTATGCAGACATCAGGTTCTGCAACATGGTTTTCAAGCCGTTTCGGGCTATTTATTACCTGTAATTCAACCACATCAATTCCAGAGGCAATACAACTCATACAACAATTTCTCCGATGAATGCCCTATGAATAAATTTGGTACATTTTGGTATTGAATAAAGTTGTGTATTGAATAAATTCGAATAAAGTTGCACAAGTACACGAAATCAATTAAAAAAATACACAATTTTATTTAGTTTTAATTTCATCTACGTTACATTACATTTTCCCTAAATATGTGGTATCATCATGATGTTGGATTTAAATTAAATTGTTGAAAATTTGCGAAAAAAGTTGGCATTAAAGTGTCTTATACTTGGTGTAGAGATTTGCAACATCCTTTGAAAACTCAAAAGAATGAAGAGAACAACACATGTATTCCACCAGATCAACTATATATGTTTTCACATCAAATCCCTTCATATAGGATGAGTAGTAACAAAAAGGAATGTATTCCAATATATTATTTTGAACTTAATCTTACTGCACTACCAACTGACAATTTTCAATTGACAGATGAGCATGATCAAGCACAAAACAACATTTTAGAGGTACATTCCTTTTCATCACACTCGTCATACACAAAGGAATTCGATGTGAAAACATATATAGTTCATTCGGTAAAATACATGTTGTGTTCTCTTCATTCTTTTGACTTTTCAAAGGATCTTGCAAATCTCTACACCAAGTATGAGACACTTAAACACTAACTTCTTCCGCAAACTAACAAGAATTAAACTTAAATTTCAACAAAATAAAGACACTACATAATAAGGATGCTACCTAAACATATAATCTTGTGGCAGAATCAAACTTTAGAGAATATCTTCAGGCGATCTCATCAACGTAGTTTTCATCTCAATCCTCGGGAACATGCGCTGCTGACGATATGTGGAGAACATGCTCCTCACGCAGTCATCATCTGTCAGCATTATCTTTTCGGACTTCAAATAACCAGGATGTGCATATTGAAGGTCCTCCACCCTCCTTGTGTCTCCGGGGTTGAATCGTTGATTGATTTCATTCAATTGATCCTTCAGATCCTTTAGTGTGTCTTCGACTCGGACCTTGATCAAATTGTCCATTGTTTCAGATCGACACCATAAGAAATTAAACAATCAATGAAAAATGCATTCAAATATTTCATCAAACACTTGGAGTACAAATTATACACAAACTCTAAAAACTAAAAACTACAACATAAACATGAATACATCTAAACATTTAATAAACTTAAATATACTATAAAAAGGAATCATAATATCTTACTTGTAAACACTGATTCATTTTTTTACAAAAAAAAAAATCAAAATTTAAGTCAACCTAAAACTAAAATTATAAAAAAGAAAAACACTTATACCAACAAAAATGTATGTTAATAGCACTATGACTACTTGTGATTTTGTTGAATATACTTGGATGATTTTTCAAAAAATGAGATTGAGTGATTTTGGTAGAATTTTTGAGAGAGGTTGATAGTTGAGAGTGATAATTGATGAGAGAGTAATGCTGGTGCTGCCTGAAATTTGTATCAGAATCGCAGCGGCAGTTAACTGCCGATGGAACCTCGGTAGTTAACTGCTGCCGGTTAGTTCATTCGACTGTTAACTACTGATGGGGCATTTAGGTCTTTTACTGGTGTTTTCTAGCCTTGTTTCAAGTGTGAACAACAATTTTCAAATCCAATTCCTTTTTTCAAAGCCCAGTAGCCCAAAGTATTTGTCTTGTCTTTGGAGTTAACACTTTATTGTCTTGCTTTGTCTTTCCTTCTTTTGAAACCTTCTTAATCGAACAACACAACACACAATATTTATGATTTTACGAGTTAATTTTATACTTTTATACAAAGTTGAACATAAAGCTTTATTACCGTGGTTGAGTATACTTTGCATTTATAATTAAGGGTCTGTTTGGATTAGCTTATTTTAGAGCTTATATAAAACAGCTTATGCAAATAAATAAGTTTTTATGTACTGTTTATAAGTTTTTAAGGTAGTTTATGAAAAACCCGTTTAAGAAGATACAATTTTCGTTAGTAAGAGTTTATAAATTAAAATAAAATCTTATTTATTTACATAAGTTATTTTTCATAAGTTCAAAATAACCTCAAACCAAACGGAGGCTAAGTCATTTTTTCACCTTATTCTTAGAAGTTACTATGGAAAGTGAAAAGGTTTCGTAAAGAATTATGATATGCTTTCCTTTTTAACAACCAAGGAGGCATAGAATAACTTCAATCAATAGCATCCTTTCCAAAAAAGAGTTTATGATTAAATTCCTAGCTTTTTATCGAAATGATGATGGTTTGTTTTTTAATATTTTTAGCACTACTTGTCAGAGGTTTTTTTTTGCAACAAAATGAATTCTGATACAAAGTAACCAAACCCAAGTGAGAGATATAAAGAGAGAACAATTCTTTTATAAAGATTTGTTGGCTTAAATCAGGTACAGATTGGAATTTAATAATTTGTTCATTACAAATTTTTATGAATCGTGACCAGCCAAAATTTAAGATCTTTTTTGGTGGTGGCCGGGGCTTGAACCTCATACTTTATATATATTATGCATTGTCCTTACCAATTGAGCTAAGCTCACGAAGACAGTCGAAATTTAAGATCTAAAGATATGAGGACTCATTATCTTATTTAGATTATACCTTAATAAATTTATTCCACTATGGTTTATATGTCTACTGGAATATTCACCTAAAAAAATTGTATAGAAGACATGCTACTATAATTATGTTTTTTTTTCTTTTTTCTTTTTGGGTTGTGTCATGCTGCTATAATCTATCTATAAATAAGTACTTTCAGCGTATATTTTATAGAAAAACTCTAATTTCAATCACTTTTTCTCTTAATATTTGTCATTAGTTAACTATTTTTCCTTTAAAAGTTGTTCATATATGAATTTAATCATTCAACTTAACGTGAGTATAAATGAACCAACAACTATGTTTTATAAATGAAACGAAATGTTAAATGCATTAAGGTTCATAATAACTTGATTTAGAATTTTCATAGGTAGTTCTCATCTTTTCAAAAGATATTACAAACAATTTTAAGTTTTGACACAACACACTTGCTAAATTAAATTTTACATATTAGGAATATTTTCTTGTTGTGACTCCAATTTATCTTTTAGGGTGTTCAACATTATGTAATTATTTTAAGTTGTCGCAAAATTTGGTTCTTGAATAAATTAACCGTGTAAAATAAATTATAGTTAAAAATAATTTAAAGCAAAAAGCCTCGAGTCCATACTAAAGTTGATTTAGACTTTCCCAAGGTAGTTGCCATCTACTAAAAAGACATTGCATTTTTCATGTGGGTTAGCATTTCTCTAATCTTATTCAAGATTAAAAATAGCACAATAAGTTCAAAATGAAAGAAGAAGAAAAAAACACACCACCAACTGTTTCACCACCTAAATTACGTTATTTCGCTTCTTTAATTTTAGGATTTATCGTCTCTTCAATAGCAAGGTACTAAATGCAACATTCCAACTTATGTCGTTGATTTGTATGCTTTAATTCTAACAAAATACGTGTGGCAAGTCACATTTTAAGCAAAAAATTTCATTTCAAATACTTTTTTCTCCTATTTATTTATATTCTTTCTCAATTTGAACTGTTTACTTTAGAATAGTGATGATATTACATATTAAAAAAATGTAATAAACACGATATGAATATTAAATGTCTGTTTTTTTTTCTTTATCATTTAAAAAGTGTAACAAACTAGATGACTATATTTATACTTACTTTTCCATTTTGGTTTCATTAAAAAAAAATTAGATTATAATTTTTTTGTTATATTGTTGGTGTCATTGAAATAAATAATCATGATTAATTTGATTTGTTACAACTTGAAAGCAACAAACATTTATATTTTTAGTTTTAATCCAAATCAAAATTTTATACAAAAAACACCGTTAATAATTCTCAAATGTTAATGCAATAAAAAGAGCGGAAAGACGGACACGTGAGTATCCATATTTTCGCTAGTGAAGATAAAGTCATGTGTGAGGATACAACTGAACATTAACTTAAATGAAACAACCAGTTTTCGTAAACAAAACGAAATCATAGATTCATCAAGGTATATAATAACTTTATTTATATTTCTCTAAAGTATTTTTCATCTTTTTCATAAGACAATGCAATCTTCATGTGACATGATAGAATATTTTCCTAAATTATGCTAGTACCTTATCTTTTTTTTAGGATCCATCATCACTTTAATGCAAATCAACTAAAAAAACTCACCATAAAATATTTCGCCTAGTTTCTTTATGGGTAGTGTTAACTTGTGCCCTAAGGACACATGTTAAGAAATTCAAAAGAAAAAATATTCTCTTAAATTTTGTACATTTAATTGATTAAAAAGTTACAGATTAAATGCAATGCACACAATTCAATAAATTATTTCTATATTTGAATCATTAACTTATGCATTTAAAGTACAGGTTAACATTTTCCTTTCTTTATTTATGTGTTTAAGTTTTAACACAATACACATGTTAAATCAAATTTTATGCAAAAGCAATAATTTCTTGTTGTGAGTATAATTTTTCTTTCATTGTGTTATTATTTTAAGTTGTCACAAAATTTGTTTCTTAAATAAATTAATCATGTCAAACTAATTCTCACCAAAAAATAATTTAAACTTAAAGTGATTTATGTTGGGATGTATTTATGTACAATCTAAAAGTCTCGAGTTCATATTCGGTTGATAGAGAATTTTTTAAGATAGTTACCGTATTTAAAAAGACATTTCAATTTTCACATGAATTAGTATTCATTACACGATTATTCAAGATTAAAAAGATCACAACACCAACTATACAACCACCTAAAGCAGGTGGGGTTTAGTATGGGAAAGAAAAGTTGTTTCCCACCATGGGAAAGTCTTTTTTGACCATTAGATTAAATAAGAAACATACTTTTATCATAGACACTCAACACATAATTTTTTTCACTCTCCTTCACCTCTCACACCCACCACTTGCAGCAATCTCACCATCTAAAATTCACGCTGCTTTACCAGAATTCCTTATGCTTTACCACGCCCTTACCGTCATTCAACCAAATTAGATTAAGTTAAAATTATCTTCTTTCACAATCTCACAATCTAGAAAACTCAATTAGATTAAAATAAGATTCTTAGAATTCATCAAATTCACCCAGCCCATAATAAAATTGAAAAGATTGGAATTTTCCATTTGTTTACTCGTGATGTTGAACCCACAATGTAAAAGCTAACGAGATTTGACATACAAGAACCCATTTCTCTAAAACCCAAATGCCACAAGAAAATGTTGAAGCTTCTGTAAAAAAAATAAAGAGGTTGAAGGTTATTGAACAAAATTGAACAATAAGAAGAGGGTTTGGAACTTTTGTGTTTCACAGGAGAAGGTTTGAAAGAGGAGAGAAGATTGAGCATTTGAGTTCCATCAATTATTTTCTTTTCTATAAATTACTTCCAATATTAAGTAGAGTTAATAAGAATCAAACATATTATGTACTAAAAAGGAAAAAAAATTCAAATATATTAACAAGATGCAGTAGATTATCCTTCAAAAAAGATGCAATAGACTAAATCAGAAGAGAAAACAATGTGATGGTGGTGGGTGAGTGCATGAGTGGGGGGAATGGAGGAGAGAGAATGCAGATGGATGATATGGTATGGACGGACTATCATAAAATATGTGTTTCTCTTTAATCTGACCATAAAAAAAACTTTCCCATGGTGGAAAATAACTTTCCTTTTCTATGCTAAACCTCGCCAAAAAGCATGCTATTTTACTTCTTCATTTACAAAATTCATCATCACTGTAATATTAAGGTACACTAAAAAAAGCTCAACATGCAACATTCCACCCGGAGTCTTTCATTTTGTGTGTTAAGTTTTAACATAGTACGCATTGGAAGATACCTTTTAAGCAAAAACTTTAATTTCAAGGCACATTTTATGCAAAAGGAATGATATATATCAATCACTTTTTCTCCGTTTTTTTTTTGTCTCTAGTTAACTATTTTTCCATTAAAAGTTGTCTATTTATAAAGATAAAATCAAGTATGATCATTTAACCTTAACATGGGTGGGTATAAATGAACCAACAACTATGTTTCATAAACAAAAGTAAATGTCAAATGCATTGAGGTTTATATTAACTTGATTTAGAATTTTCTTGGGTAGTTATCATCTTTCCAAAATATATTACAATTAAATTTAAGTTTAACACAACATACATGGTAAATTAAATTTTACGCATAAGGAATAATTTATTGTTATGACTCCAATTTATCTTTTAGTGTGTTCTGCATTGGGTTATTATTTTAAGCTGTCACAAAATTTGTTTCTTGAATAAATTAATTGTGTAAATTAAATTTTGGCTAAAAGTAATTTATGACAATTTATAATTGAGTGTATTCTTGTAAAGATAAAAGCCTTGAGTTCATATTAACTTTTTAGAGAATTTTCTAAGGTAGTTACCCTCTTTTCAAAAGACAAAGCAATTTTCATGTGAGTTGGTATTCTTTTAGCGTTATTCAAGATTAATTTTCACTTCTTTAATTCTAGGATTCTATCTTCTCTTCGATATTAAGATATTAAATAAGGCAAATTCTATGGTACATCCAACAATTTGAGTGTACTGGTACACCAAATTATTAAATTAATAATTAAATGAGTTATTTTTTTTTTTGAAGAAAAATAACTGTTTTCTATCATTGACAATTACAATAATTAAATCGTATTTACCAAAAGCGTCGACGAAATAAAATTTACTTTTTTTGAATTTTTGTTATATATAACAAAGAATATTGATTATTTTTTATGAGAAAAATGTTAAAAATTTAATATAATTCTTATAAACAATGAAATGATGTTTTCTCTTATAAAATGATGTTTTCTAAAATATTAAATATTGATAAATAACTCTTTATTTCATAAAATAATCGTTAATTATAAATTTTTGAAGTAGGAGTACCGGTATCCGTAGAAGTCACGATTAAATAAACTCACAGTGCAACATTCAAACACATTATGCATGACAAGTAACATTTTAAGCAAAAGATTTCTTTTGAAGTCCTTTTTTCTCCTAATCTTTATTTAACTTCTATCTCAATTTGAATTGTTTTTCCTATGAAAAGTAGATTATTTTTTAAGATAAAGTCGTGTATGAGAGTATTCAGCTTAACATTGGCTTAAATGAGCAAACAACCATTTTCATCAGACAATGCAATTTTCATGTGACATGAGAGAATCTTTTTTCAAATTACGCTTATATTTTATCATATTTTAAGGATTCATCATCAATTTAACTAAAAAAACACACCACTAAGTGATCCACCTAGTTTCTTTGTTTGTGCGTGTTCAAAGTTTTAACACATTACACGTGATAAATCACATTTTACGCAAAAGCAATCATTTCTTGTTGTGACTACAATTCTTCTTTCATTGTGTTATTATTTTAGGTTGTTATAAAATTGGTTCTTAAATAAATTAACAGTGCAAAATAAATCTGGCTAAAAATAATTTAAATCTAAAATAATTTATATTTAGATGTATTTATGTAAAGCCAAAAGCCTCAAGTTCATATTAACTTGTCAGAGAATTTTCTAAGGTGGTTGCCATCTTTTCAAAAGACAATGCAATTTTCATGTGGAAGGAGAAAGTCATTTCTCAAATTACGTTAGTACTTTACCTTCTTTTAAGGATTCATATTCACCTTTAAAATAATTGAACTAAAAAAACTCACCATAAAATATTCCACCTAGTGTTAAAAGTATTTTCAAGGCACATTTTCTTGCCTTAT
>Ga0228710_1004545_pt1 | contig 21878 bp, 12 predicted proteins | sample MedpolnodulmetaG_FD_177995 | JGI IMG/M metagenome (GOLD analysis project Ga0228710, IMG submission 177995) | Root nodule microbial communities from Medicago polymorpha collected in Santa Monica, California, United States - pink nodules | ecosystem: Host-associated > Plants > Roots > Nodule...
ATAAAAAGAGTTTTAATTGTTGATTTAATTTTTTTATGTTGCTATAAATGATATTTACATTTGTAATTGATTTCAAGAAAGAAAGCACACTCTACTAGAGTTTGTACACTTGCATGAGCGCATCTAGATTTCCACTTTTCGATCTTTACGAACGCATCATTGAAGATATTTTCGAGGAACATGATGGATTTGTATTTTAAGTTGAAGTGGTGTATTAAAAAATGCCATTTTTTTTGAAAAATGTAAAATCATTGTTCATTCAATACACCAATGTCTAAAGATTTATGATGACATTATTGAACCAATTACGATTAAAGAGGGGAAGAACAACAAAAAAGAAACCACATGTTATGGATAAACCTCTAGAAACAACCAAAGTTAATAATGGTAAGAAACTTGTTAAAAAAGCTTGGAACAAAAGTTGATATTTTGGACTAACAGAAATGTTTGCTAGACAATGCTTAGTCACTTTCACTTCTTTTACTTTGTTAAGCCATTATAATTTGTAAGGATGTAGATAACTTAGGGTTGGTATATCTAATTTATCCACCATGTAGTTAGACATAACATTCTCACAACTTCCACTATCAATGATAATATCATAAACTTTTTCTAAAGGAGTGCATCGGATGTGGAAAATATTGTATCTTAACCAAGGCTCTTCATTTGCTGATTATCCATGATTCACCAACTGTAACTAATGATTCTCCATGATTACTATCAATGAGCTATTCATCATATAATGGCTATACATCTTCTTCCACTTCAAGCATTTGTATTGTTTATTTTTCTTCAAGTACTATATATGCTTCTCCTTTGATGTTGGTGATGGTTCTTTGAGTTGGACAACTTAAAGCTATATGTCCAAAATATTGACATTCAAATCATTTGGGTGCCCTAAGTTGGTTTTATTTTGTAGGTTGGGAAGAAGGTTTATTTGAGGCATTTGATTTATTTGTTGGTGTTTTGTGGGTATTAGAAGAATTTACATTGAAGAAAATATTTCTATAAGCATGCTTTTTGGGTAAATATTTCTATATGATTTGTGGTTTTTTTTTCTAAGCAACAAATTTTAACTTTGCTCTTGACCCTCATGTTTCAAAATACACTTCAAGACCAAGAGCATTTGTTGGGTTGTTTGAATATCACACTTTCAAATTGACTTGTCACAAATATTAATGTTAAATATATTTTCCAAATTAAATAGCTTAGTGGCTTAGTAAAAATCAAATTGTGGGAAAAATGTGAAATAATATACTCTTTTATGGCAGAAATCCACCTAGTCATTGGTTATAATGACAATAAACTTTTCGATAACAAAAGAAATCTTCTAAATACATACTACTGAATAACTTCCTTAAGTATATGGTTAAAAACATGTTTAGTTATCTCAAGCAGGAAGCAACACAAAAGTATAATGAGAAGATGGCTTGGACACTCAAGTAAGAGAAGTTATCAAGATTGATTAAGAGACACAAGCATGTATTAGTTTTATGCTTCAAGCATCACAATGGTCCAAGAGTTTACAACTCATGACATATTTGATGACCCTTCAAAGCTTTAGCAAGTTTGGCATCCTTCTTTTCACTTTGTTTCATGAAATCATTAAATTCGCCCATAAGATCGGTATATTTTCCCAATAAATCATACACTTGTTGGAAATAAAAAATAAACTACTATATATTAGCAATTACTTTGAGCATTCTTCAACATAACAAATTTAACTAGTCTAAAATGTATGGAAGTCAATCTGATCCTAAACTTAATGGAGTGTAAACCTCAATTCTTGAACAAAATATAACTCAACTTCACAATATCATTCAACATTTCCAACACTTCTTTTTCTTCAGGTTTTCCTCATGAAGGACAGTTTATATTTGTATGTATTTGAAAACTGATTTGTTTATGTGTCTCTAATATTTTATTCTTCGATTCCTTACCATGTAACCTTTTTTTAATTAAAAGGTTAATGTTTAGTGGAATGCAAACGAAATTAAGTTAAAGAGTACTAATACGATATGGCAACAAAAAGTTGGAAATGCAACTTCTACGAATTTGGATACATAAAAGTATATACCATACCAATAATTGTAATTCCCCTCGGGTAATTAATTCTCTGGCATAGATATGTAGGCACTTCAAAAAATCCTGATAATATTCAGGATTGCTTAATTTCTCTTTGACTTTTTCAAAGAAGGCAAGCTCTTCTCTTCTCTGTACATACCTGAGACAACAAAACTTTTTAAAGTTATAAAATGAATCATAAAGGGAAATATCGTTAAAATCACTATCAAACAAATGATAAAACACCAAAACAAATTGAATATTTTATTTGTCATCGTATAAGTAAAACATGCAAACGACGAGAACAAGCAAGTCTCATCCCACTAAGTGGGGTCTGCTACATGGATCAAACAATGTCATAATGTTCTATCTAGAGCTGTCAAAACGGGTGGCCCGGCCCGTTTAGGGCCGGTCCTAACGGGCTTCAGGTTTTATCGGGCGGGGCCAAAAGCTCCGTTGGAAAATGGGCTTGAAATATACTACCCGAGCCCGGCCCTACACAGGCCACGGGCTAAACGGGCTGGCCCGTATTAAAATTTACATTTTTTTATTTAAAAAAAGTACTATAAAACTCCTATAAAAAAAATTTATAAATAATATTTTTAATATGTTTAAATAATGTCTAACACAAAAATAAATTGTAAATATTTTTCCTACAAATGTCGTAAACTAAAATGGCGAGGAAAGCAATTTTAAATAAATTAAATATGTTATGGTTATAGATATTTATATATTCGATCTTTAAAATTATAAATAACGAAGCAAATATAATTTTATAGTACATTTATATTTATGTTAATTCATTGAATTTTCACTTTTATTTTTTACTTTGATAATCAACTAAGTAAAGAATTATTTGAAAAATGTATATAATTTATAGGATTTTTTTTTGTTATGCGGGCTAACAGGCTACCCGCGGTCTGTTCGGGCTAGCCCTAACGGGTACCGGGATTTTTAGGGCCGGGCTAAAAAGCCCTACTAAAATTCGGGCTCAGTATTTAAGGCCCAAGCCCTATAATTATTCGGGCTAAACGGGCCGGCCCATACGGCCCGGCCCATTTTGACAGCTCTAGTTCTATCATATATCATTTCTCCATCCAACCTGTTAATCTCTTGATATTTGTTAATAATTTCTCTTATAGTTTATCTTGGTACTTCTGCCTCTATTGATTTTACTACGCTCAATCTGATCTACTCACCCTACTACAAAAACTACTGGTATTTTTTATATATTTCCAAACCACCTATGTCGATTTGCCACCATCTTTTCCATGATAGGTTCTACCCCGACTCTCTCTTTATCTTCTCTTTAATATTGTAATTTCAAATCCTATCATGCAAGAAAAATGTATTTTGTATGGCTTAGCGCCAGCATTTCACTAGAGAGGCCTTAAGTTTTTAAAACTTTTCCCATGATAAGTGGCAAAAAAAAAAATGCATTTTGCTTTAGATATTGATTTTTCAAGTGTTACAAATAGTTCACAACTTCAACAAAAGACTAATTTTTACAATTTTTTATTCACAAGTGAACAATATATGAGATAGCAATTTGAAGTATATTTGCTTCGTATATTCAAATATGCATGTCATACAATGCTACCTAAAGATAAAGCGACGCAAAAAAATATAACATAAAACCATATAACTTACTTTTATTTAAGACATGAGCAAATAATCCTTCTGCATAACAACACTTTATTTGAAATAATAATAAAGGGATAAAAAATTAGACTTTGTATTGATGTGAAAATTAGTTGTAACATTACCATTGGATTCACATTGTGTCAAAAACTCATTAAATCCCTCCACAAGATCGGAATGTTTTCCCAACAAATCACCTACCTGAAAGAATAAGACATTGAGTTTTAACAATTATATAGAGTATGGCTCAGCTGAACAAATTTCACCGTTGATTATCTTCAACAAAATACAACATGAATTCTTCTTCGTTTCAGTATTTTAACATAAATTTTGAATTAAAGTTTAATGTTCAATGCAAGCCAAATTAAATTCAAGGGTTATAGGATGTGACAGAAAATCCAAAAATGTAACTTCAGAAAATTTGGATGTATAAACCATATTACCATTGTTTGTAGTTCTTCTCTTGTAATTGTTCCCATTATGTAGCTATGTAGGGACTTCTCAAATTTTTTGTAATCCTCAAGTATTCCTAACCTCTCTGTGATTTTGTTAAGGTAAGAAAGCGCTTCACTGGACATAACTGAAAATGACGTATTTTAAAGTAATAAACAATTCATAGTAAATGAGTTCACTATAATGATCCTGTAATCTTCACCATGCAACATCATGACCTTCACCTGTATGACACTACTTTTTTTCATCACGCTTCTCATTTGCACTCATCAAACCTTTGTCAATTTCTGGATCAGGATGTTTAACAATGAGGTCGCGATCACCTTTCGTATCAATAGTCATGTCACTGTTTCGTTCATCAGACACCTTTGCACTTATCAAACCTTTGTTAAATTCTGGATCCAGATTTTTGACAATGAGATCATGATCACCTTGCAAATCATTGCCCTTCTCGGTACTCAGTCCGACAAACAAATTCCTAATGAAAAGCATTTAAAAGATTATCAATTTCAAGAAATTCAAACACCATTATCAATGTTGAATTCAGCTAAAAGGGAATATATCTATTGAGAAAGAAAATACTAAATCTCAATTGCATTATGTAGAACATACTATTTAAAATGAGGATGTATAATTGACTCCAAGTGTAACTCGTTAAAGTTACTCCAAAGTTTAACCTTTAATTAAATTATAATCAATGGCTAACATTAATCACAAATCAATACTCGTGTGATCCTATTTTGCGTATCCCTTATTAATTGCTACAATAGTTTTAACATCACTACCAGCATTTATTTATCACTAAATAGCTTGGAATATTACACAATTGTTATTGTACCAATTATTAGCTTTGAATCAATTATTGTTGTTAACTTAATTAGAATTCACCTAAATACAACTTTTAGCTTTGAATCAATACGTTAGTTGACAATAAAAGGAGAAATGCAAAGGAAGAGAATGAATTATGGTCCAATTGTTTTGGCTGGGTTTATGATCCAAACCGCTGTAGATCGTAAGTTTAAAGAAAGAGGAGATAAAACCGTTAAAATACTTTTTTTTTATCATGTTTTAGTTTTATTTATTTTAAACATATAAAAACAACGCGCAGGTTTATTTGCACCACATAGAAGTTCTCTTAGAATTATCATAATAACGGTGGAAACACCAAGAATTTTGGATAGTGAAAATTTCTTTTTTTATTATTGGTTAACTCTTTGATTCTTAGTCGAAGGGACCCTAGTAATCCGGAGTTCGACAAGTAATTGTTCCATCCAAGAATAGAACTTAGATTTGTCTGACTCATTCACCATTTGAGCTCAATTGTTTGTGTGAAGAATATTTCCTTCTTAGACTTGGTTGAGTTTTGATGACAACAAACCCCCATCAGAAAAGAAGAAAAACTATGGAGGTACCAGAGGAAATTAAGATGGAGATGAAGACTTTTAGATTATATAGTGGGAATCATAGTAAGTATGGTCTTTATATTTGAATTATTACTTTCAACATCTATATAACTTATAATGCTCAAGAAACCCTTTTGAATTTATCACAAATCATTTTTCTAAGTCCCAATATGAAGCCATGCCTAAAAACTTCTAGAAATATCATTTTTAAACATATGTAACCGGTTACACATTATATGGTAACCGGTATCTAGTATTACAAATTTCAAAAACGTTGTAGTGTAACTCATTACACCCCCATATGGTAACCAGTTATCACATTCAAAATTTCAAATTTTATGAATGGGTACCATTTCAAATTTGTGTCTTTTCATTTTAAACCATTTTTGAAAGGTAGCATTGATTCATGGACATTTTCTAAAGCCTCTATAAATATATTTCAGATCAATAAAACATCAATCAACTTTTATATCACTTTCTCACAAAAAGTTTTAAACTTCCATTTTGTGAAACCTTGATTATATTTTCATATTCAAAAGTGTTTTTGAGCATCAATTATATTCATTTGAGAGTGATATTGATTTGATAACAACCGTACAATTATTCTTCATTATTCATTTGTAAAATTTTCATCATTGTTTAAGGATTCTTGTTAAAGATAGTGGGGTGCTATCTTGTTTGTTTGTGAGAATTTCAACATAGGGTGCGGTGAAGATTCTTGTTCTAAAGATAATGGGGTGCTATAGAAATATTGTTAGGGAGCCTTGGGGTGAGGTTGCTTGTAAAAAAGATTCTATCGTAGTGGAATTCCTTCACGGGGTGTGGAGGGAGTGGATGTGCCCTTAGTTTAGAAGGGAACCATTATAATTTCTTGTGTCCATTTTTCTCTTCCCTACACACTTTATTTTTCTCATTCTTTCATATCTTCAACACAATTTTCCAAAAAAATAATAAGAACCTTAAACTCACAAAAATAACCCTGCCTTAAAAAAAAACCTAAAATGTCCGAAAACCTAATTCACCTCCCTAAGTTGCACTCTGAACTTACTGTTTGGTTAATATTGAAGATTTTATATAATTAGGGTTTCATAATAATGAAAATAAATAACTACAAAATTAGAGTTAAAAATCATGTATGAAAGAAACAAATGAATATGATCTTGCTTCACAAAGTTAAACACTATAAGAGACTAAAATAAAACAAAACATTAACCAGAATTAATATAAAACGAAATCACATTACAAAAAGTAATAATGAAAAATAAAAAATAAAAACAAAAACTTACGCGTCTTGTGTGGTAGATAGCGTGGGGCTTTGGGTTGTGAATCAATGTCAGCAACATCATTATCTTTGGACCTTTTCATTTCTGTTTCAAGAATAAATAAATGATTAAAAGAAAGAAAAGCAAACACTATAATATTACAACTCAAAAAAAAAATTATAAAGTTGGAATGAATGGTGGGTAAATCAAATATCCTAGAAGTGAATATTGATGATGATGATGATGATATTGGTTGTAGAATTCAGAATATCCTAAATCAGATGATGGGTAAACCAAAAATCCTAAATGATGATGATGATGATGATGATGATGATGATGATGATGTAGAATTAATAAGATCTTAGATCATTCAAAATGAAACCCAGAAAATGGATCTAACCGAAGAGAACTCAAAAAAGCTTGAAGGCGTGATGATGATTATGATGATGATGATGATGATCGTAGGTATGTAATGGATGATGGGTGTAAATCAAAGAACCTTTGTGAGTGACATCTTAGTGTATGTTTGGTTGTGACAAAAATCAATTCATATTTATAATTAAAACTAAGTACACGGGTATTTTCACGTTGTCCTTCTCATTTGATGTTTTTTATCATCCAATCAAAATGGATTATGACTCACTTAAATATTTTAGCCAATCAAAAAATGGATCATGACTCATTTATTTTTCACTAGCCAATCAAAATGAATCATAACTCATTTGTAAATTAATACATCTTTTTTCCTATATATAAAAAATTTCTTTTTAATTACTTTCATTTGCCTCCATCATGACTCACTTAAATATTTTAGCCAATCACAAAATGAATTGTGACTCATTTGCTTTTCACTAACCAATAAAAATGATTCATGACTCATTTGTAAAGTAATACATTTTTTTCATATATATAGACACACACACACATACAATCTGTTTTTCATTATTTGCATATGCCTTCATCATGACTCATTTGTTTTTCTCTAACCAATTAAAATGATTTTCATTTGCCTCCAACGTGACTCATTTAAATATTTTAGCCAATAAAAAACTGGATCATGACTCGTTCGTTTTTCTCTAACCAATCAAAATGAATCATGATTCATTTGTAAAGTAATACATGATTTTTTTCTTTATATATAGACAATTTTTTTCACTATTTTTATTTGCCTATTTCTCCAATAAAAAATAATACATTTTTTGTGTTTTAATAAAAGCATGGCAGTTTATTCATTTGGTAGTATATTATGAGGTTTATTTCTTATTTTATTTGTTTCTAATTAATAATGCTACTTTTTCAGGTTTCTATTGAAGAACATGGGTTTGCATTCGATGAATTCAACACATTTAAGTTAAATGATATAATTTAGAGCCGGGAAAATGATTTGTATTTGGACCTATAGAATTGATGACCATGCACCTTTGTGTGTTGCGTATAACCTAAGAGTGGTCAACATGTGAAACTTGACAGTTGTAGGGACATATTGCCCCACGAACTCATCACTTAGATATAACTATTGTCTTATAACTAAATGTTTATTTGTCTTTAATTGTACGTGAAAATAGAGGGGATTCAAAGAATCCTGGCTAACATCTGCAACATTCAATAATACCACACATACAAAGAAAACATGGGGTTTAAGTATAATAAAAGGGTTGAAAAATAGTTTCATATAAAATAAAACACAAATACAAGCATATCGTCCTTTGATATATATATATATGTCTTATCCTCAATTATACCTCTATCTTAACTGCCTATATCCCTGATATCAAATTCCCCTACTTGATGTATCTTTAAGCTATATGCTGACTCAGGCCACTTGACGTTGTCAAGGATACTCATCCCAATTTCGGAGTTCACTGATCAGAAGCAGAAGAATTCAGCTTCTGAGGTGATGTTCAGAATCTAAATGCAGCAGATAAAAACAGAGAAGAAGAAAGAAGAAAAACATAAAGCAATTATACAGGTTCCTTCCACAAACTGGAAGTACTCCTGTCCCCCTTGCACTTCCAAGGAGAGTTCACTAAAATGTAATATCTGATTACAATTGCTCACTGCTAAAACTAGCAAGAGACTTCAAACTATTCAAGCACAACTGCAAAAGATTTCCTATGCTCAAGAACTTAATCAAGAGACTTCCTATGCTCAAGAACTAAATCAAGAGACTTCTATTCAAACAGAATTACAAAGAAATTTGTTTGAGGTTGAACACTTGATATATAATCAGTGGTGTTCACAATACAAATCAGATACAGACTCTTTAAGACTCTAGAATTTCTAAGATATGAAAGTTGTTAAGAAATTCTAAGTGAACTTTGATGAGGAGTAATTTCAACAGAGTTTTGGCACTTGTAATTTGTTGTATGAGTCCTACAATTCTCTATGTCTTCACTCCTTTATATAGAGGTGTGAAAGAGACGTTGTATAATGTCAGCACATCAAAAAGAGTCGTTTGAAACTTGATAAAATCACCAATGATTTGTTGCCTGATTTGGTTATTGTCCTATGAAGGAGCAATTTCAAATCCATTCCAAGTCTGAAGGAACACTGTTGCAGGCATAGTTGTTGTTCTAGTACTAGCAGACATAAAATCAGAGTAGTGGAGATAGTGGTTGTACACTTCGTACAAATGTCCTTTTTCAACGCTCTTCAAAGAATAAGCATCTTTTAGCCTTCAAATCCTTTTGAATTAGCCGTTGCTTCATGTTTCTAGTCTTCTCTGATGATAGGCGTGATTAAATTATCATTTGAACAACATTTGAAAAGTTTCAGTCTTTCAGCTTCTGGTAAACTGCTTCTGAAGAGGTGTTTTTGATGACGTCAACTTCTTCATAACTGCTTGTCTTCAGAACCTCTTTCTTGCAGCACAAGCTTCCTTCTTGTTGATTCCATTGCTTTCATTTGTTCTTCCAGAATCTATACTTAATTCAAAGCATTGAAAATTTTGTCTATGGTCCTGCACACTTGAACAAATATTAGCATATCCAATTGACACTTTTAATACCTTGTTATCATCAAAACTCAAAGGGTAATGTTAAACACATCTTGTTCCAACAAATTGATCAAAAGAAAAAAAATTGACGTGAAAAAAGATAAAACACAAAATTGTTGCCTTAACTTAATGTAAAGGACGACGAGTGTAGTTTTATCTTAATATTGTTTTAAAAAAAATTAAAACATTTGTCAAAAGTTTAAAAACCAACAATATATTAATGCAATATATTATACTAATATATGCACAGTCTGCGGTTCGAACCCAGCCGCCGCCACAAATACTAATAAAAATAAATATGTATTTTTTTAAGGAAATAATTAAATAAGTATTAAAAATTTATTTATGCAGTGTAATTCGTTTGGTTTAGTTTTAGAAAAATGATCTAAAATCCAATGTAATTAGTGATTTCCAAAAACCGACATCCAAAAGCATCTAATATTATTTGATTTTGTTCTATATTTCAGTTTTTAAGTTTTGGTTTGCGTTTTTTTGGAGACAAATATATGAAATGACAATAATCATTGAAAACTTACAGATACAAGTCGAGATTTGAACCCCGACCTTAATATCTGACCTAACAAATTTGGATCGATTTTAATTTGAAAGAAAAAAAATTGTATCTTGAAATTTAGTGAGGTTGAAAAGTATGAGTTGAGATTATCTCTATTTCCTAAAATAAAAGGCAATATCCATTATTATAGTTTTGTAGTAAATACACGGTATGAATGCACATATGTCTAGAATATGTAATACTATACTTAGACATTTATACGCTAAAAGTGTAGTAGTGGACGGATTGCCATGTCCAAAATGGAAAGAAATGCACGTAACAACAAAATATGTAATAAAAAAGAAGAAAAAAAAGGAAGATGCAAATCACAGGTAAAGCGTGGAAATTATGGCACCCATTTCCTTCTTCTCTTTTCTCTAGCATTGAGGTGAAACTTCAATTCTCTCTGTCTTTTCTATGCTGTTCTTTTATTCTCTCTTTTTTAAATATTTGTTTGGATTTTTCATGATGGTTATCACAGCATTTTGACAAATTTCAATGCAATACGGTTTTCAATTATTGAGAAAGTTAGAGTTATATATATTGTAAAAGTATGATAATGTATGTCTAAAATACAATTAGGAACGTAATGGAAATCATTTTAAGGGGTGGCATTTGATAGGAACCAAGAGAATCCAACTTCTTGAGGAGACACCATCTTTGATCTTGTATCCTAATCTTACAAGACAGAGAACAAAGAGGTAGGGGAGAGAGGGTTCCATTTATGTTAAGAGAAGAAAAAGATATACAATTCAGAATAACATTTAGAAAGTTTGAGGAAATAATACCCTAGAGAACCCTTCACAAAGTTTCACTCTGATCTGTCATAGGCAATTTTAAGAGGATCTTGGAAGGATCGAGTCAGCTGAGTCCTAATGAGAGAATCGGGCCTAAGGTGTGGAGGGGTCTACTACATGAAACATGTCATAATTCAATGTAATCACATGTGTCGGTGTCGTGTCGGTGTGTGTCCAGGCACGTGTCAAACACAGTGTTACACCTTCTATCAGAAGTGTTGGTGCTACAAAACAAGTTATCCAGTATTTTATTCTTTGATCCTATCAGCATCGCTATAGCCTATAACATGTACTACATGAAACATGTCATGCCACTGAGAAGGATGTTGGGGGCGCTGAGCTGGCCGAGGAAGAATGGAAATGAGTGATTAATGAGTAATGGTTAGTTAGTTATATAAGGAATAAGTGGGGGAAGAGAAAAACTATCCAGGATTTCAGTTTTAGTGAGATAGTGAGGTCACCGATAATGCTTCTCCGGCAAAGGGAGCTATTTGTACTGGCCTATTAGACATTGTTCTATGCCTCTATCCCATTTTATTTTCTTTTTCTTGTAATCTATCTTGTTTGTTCGTCAATACAGATACCGGTTTTATATGAAGCACAAACACACACACGGACACCAGACACTGACACATCGACACCAATAAAATTTTGACAAAATGACATAATTTAATGTAATCACATGTGTTGGTGTCATGTCGGTGTGTGTCCAGGCACGTGTAAGACACAGTGTTACACCTTCTATCAGAAGTGTCGGTGCTACAAAGCAAGTTATCTTGTATTTTATTCTTTGACCCTATAAACATCGCTATAGCCTATAACATGTAGTGAGTATTCAAAATCAAAACTTAAAAGGACTTCTAAGGAATCTCGTTAGATTTTCTGACTATTTATTTCCAGGGATTCTAAATATGGGACTAGCTCTAGGTTGTCTTCAAGTGGAACAGTCAACAGTAGCGATCCGAGAAGTTTTTGGGAAATATGAGGATGTGCTTGAACCTGGTTGCCACTGTGTGCCCTGGTTCATGGGTAGACAAATAGCTGGTTACCTTTCTTTGCGTGTGCAACAACTAGATGTTCGCTGTGAAACCAAGACAAAGGTTTGTTCTGAAAAACTAAAATTCATAACCAAAACAAATATGATGATGATTAGTCTCTGTTCATTTTTACAAATTAATGTTGCATGTATGTTCTTACCTGATTTGCTCTGCTTAACTACTCTGGATATATTACATCCAATCAGGACAATGTTTTTGTGACTGTGGTTGCATCTGTTCAATATCGAGCACTGGCAGAAAAGGCGGTGGATGCTTTTTACAGACTTACCAATACCAGAGAACAGATCCAAGCCTATGTCTTTGATGGTGTTGATTTGTTGTCTAATCTCCTAATACAATTATTTTTTGTTGCTTCTCCTTGATGAAACTGATTAATTCCTATTTCTTATTTCAGTTATCCGGGCAACTGTACCAAAAATGGAACTAGACTCTTCTTTTGAACAGAAGAATGAAATTGCAAAAGCTGTTGAAGAAGAACTTGAAAAGGTAATTCCTTTTTTCTTTGTCTGTTTCAAGTACTGAGTTGTTAGCAATAGCATTCATGAATTTTGGTTTTTCACTTCTTGTTTATATGAAGGCCATGTCTGCTTATGGATATGAGATAGTTCAGACTCTCATTGTGGATATTGAACCAGATGAGCATGTGAAGAAAGCCATGAATGAGATAAATGCTGGTATGCTTTCCATAATAGCATATATTTTTAGCTGGGCACAAATTACTCCTTTTTAAAATTAGAAAAAAAATCTGTATGGAATTTATATCGAATAAATTTAAAGTCTTGTTTTTAGCAAAAACACGTTAAAGGCTTGACATTTTCTTTTTTGTTTTTTTACCTTGTGTTTGAATCATTGGCAATAGCTGCAAGATTTCGGATGGCTGCAAGTGAGAAAGCTGAAGCAGAGAAGATTCTGCACATCAAAAGGGCAGAGGGAGATGCAGAATCAAAGTATCTAGCAGGGCTTGGAATAGCTCGTCAGCGTCAAGCCATAGTAGACGGGCTTAGGGACAGCGTTCTAGCATTTGCAGAGAATGTCCCTGGGACATCATCAAAGGATGTCATGGACATGGTTCTTGTGACCCAATACTTTGACACATTGAAGGAGATTGGTGCATCCTCAAAGTCCAATTCTGTTTTTGTTCCACATGGACCAGGTGTTGTAAAAGATATTTCTTCACAAGTCAGAGATGGTCTTCTCCAAGGAAATGTTGCTTGGCCTTGAAGTTTAAGACATGTCAGTGTCGTGTCTTGTGTCCTCATTTGTGTTGGTATATACTTCATAGATATCACACAATAAAAACTTTAGGAATTTGTATTCTAAACACAGATGAGTATCTATCGATTTTGTCTATCACTAGTTATATAACTAGTTTGGGATGTTTATATGCCCTTTCATACCTAATGTCTTTATGTGTCCGTGTTGTTTCCTTCTTGAGTTATGAATAGAGAAATATAGCACATTTTTTCTCTTCGGAAATAGAAATAATAGTGTGCAGATTGCAGAAGTGCTTCGCTTATGGCTTGTTCTTTCTTATTTGCATAGACATTAAAGTATGTGTCCTACTGTTAGAATTAAGGATAGAAGTGAATATTTGAATGAGTTTACTTAGAGTCCATTTGGATTGTTGTAACATATCATAAGAAGTGTTTGAAAGATAATTGATATAGTTAATCTGAATTGCCCAGATTGTGAGCTTGAAAGCTCTCTAACATAACTTAAAGAAACAATGTGAGTCAAAATTGTTCCTGTTATCTAGCATTAGTTTTCATTATTGTTCTGGGTGGATTCAGGTACATTGGTTGGTGGCACACCAATGTACGGGTGTGGACTATGGTTGCAAGCATTGTGGTGGAGGTTAGGATAGAGAAGCGGGATAGTGGTGCAACATGAGGTTTATAAATCTCAACAGTTTTCTCTTGTTTTTCTCATAATTGTGTAACTTACATTAGAATGTATCAATTAATTATGGATCATGTTTGAGTTCAGTTACAAGTCGGTGACCGCACAAAATTACCAAATTTGTGGTCATCCAGATCAAAAAACTTATTTATATTAAACAAAAATTAAAAGGTTATCATAAATGAATGATTCTGATGCAAGTACACCTAACTGGACGAAAATTGCACGTATGTTTTCTTTCACATCCGCTTTTTCATTATCGCATCCTAATGCATTTTATGTGAGAAGAAGATGCTAATTGTACATTAGGTTCATTCATGTGCATTACCATGCCGTAATTATCAACTTCTGAACTCAACCTAGTAGATTTTTTAGGGTCCTCTAGATTAATGTTAATTTTTTAAAGGAAAAAAAAAACAAAAAAAAAACGAATGTAAGTAAATACGTCATACAACGCATAAACCAGAGCTTCGATATACACTCAACAACATTCATTTCGCATGATTATCACCTTCCATGCTCAAAAACTTACTCAAAGGTGCATCTAAACCAATGAAGGTTCAGGTGGAATTGTTGAATAACTACAATTTTAAAAATTGTCATGTGCTTATTGATTTTGCACCCTGAACCAACCAAGATATGAAGAAATTTAATAGCTCCAAAATGAAGGACACCAAAGGTTCATAGGAAAGTGAAACCCTACCACTAAACTTATTGTCTCCACCACCAGACAAAGCAACCTATTAATCACAAAATCACCAATTCTAAGGCTTCAAGGCACAAGCAAGACCAACCTTAGCAGTCTTCTGAATGGCAGCAGTATCAACTTCCCCAACAAGAGAGAAACGTGCTTGTCGGCTCCAGTCATGCTGGATCAGAGCACTTGCCTTACCATAATTGTTCACCTTAGCTTTCAACAAGGTTACTGGGTCAAGAGCATGTTGTGTGCCAATGGTTAGTACGTTCTCATTGCTGGAAAAGGTGTGTGAAAGCTCCGCCCCAACAGCAGTGTTTGTCAGTGGGCTCACAACATGATAATACGAGGCATTGAGGGAATCACCTCTATCATTGCTACATTCATCAACAACAACAAAAAAAACAGAACAAACAATCAGGAGAACAATTCATGTTGTTTGACAAAGACAACACTCCATGAAATCGGTTATGTCATCACAGATAATTATAAAAGCCTTTAGACAACTACTTACACAGTCAGAGAAGCAATAAGGTCAGCATGAGTAACATTCAACCCAAAATTGCACTTGTTCAAGGAGCCAGAAGAAGTCTCAAAGGAAACATCTGATCCAACAGAAACCAAATTATTTCCAAGCACAGCAGAGATGTTAACAGTGGGAGTTGCTGTCAACCCAATACTTGTACTGATCCCAGCATAATCATGAAGGTACTGTAGTTCCACCTATAAAACTCAAGAGAAGGAGAGATTATACAAACATTATTCAGGATGAAAATTGGGAAGTATCAACAATTCAATGTTGGCATAAGTGAATACGATAAAACTAATAATTAAGTAATACATTACAAGATAGAATAATGAAAAACACTTGTTACCTTGCCAGATTTTTGGTCTGGATAAATGAAGCTAAAAATTGTCTTGAGTCCAGGCACTGTTTCATCCACAGTAATGGTTGTGCGCAGCTGAATGGTATTCAATCAAACATAAGACGCATAACATGAACTATAATCTTACTAAACATTCAGACAAATTATTGTATAAGATTTGGTGCCTGTTTGGATCTGCGTTTCATCCACAGTAATGGTTGTGCGCAGCTGAATGGTATTCAATCAAACATAAGACACATAACATGAACTCTAATCTCACTAGACATCCAGACAACTTATCGTATAAGACTTGGTGCCTGTTTGGATCTGCGTTAACATGGTATATTTCCATCATTTCAAGAAATATGTGGATTCCTAAACGCATATCCAAACAGATGCTTATGAAAATAATAATTGACTAATATGAAGAGTTCTCAAATTCTTAATAACAGTATCATGGCAGATGATTATGTTGTAGAAATGGTCATGTACAATGACACAAAAGGCCTGTTAGATTAGCTTTGAGCTTATCTACTAACATAAGCAATTGTGGGACTGTTTAGGAGAACTTATGAGAACAACTTATGACATGTTCATAAGCTGGTTTTCAGAAGCTCTCCGGGATAGCTTATGAAAACAGCTTATATCCCAATAAGAAAACAATTTACCTTTATTTTATCTGTTGTTATTAGCTAATACATAAGTGCTTATCATGATAAGATCTCTTGCTATAAACTTCAAACTAAGTTATTTATCCAAACAAGGGCCAACATAATTTCAATAAAAAATTGCATCACATAACCAAAAACCAAAAAATAAAGAGGTAATATATCATAAGCAAGCAACCCAGGGAAATGGAATTCCATCTTAAATTTAAAAAACTCAAGAGCTACATCAGAATCAAACAATGCAACTATTAATTTTACAAATGCAAAATGGTTCACTAAGTGTTATTTCAAGTAAAAATTATCTGAGCAAGAAATTTAGACTCACATTTGAGTTGGTGTCAACTTTGATATCAGTAGTGACGTTCTTGTTCTTCACCTTGGTACTCACATCAGCCAAAAATGCCTCACCTTTCCTGACTCCGGCTGAAGTAATTTCCTGAATAAACCAATTAAAACCATCAAACACCGAAAACTCAGCTTTTACAACAAACCAAAGAATAAAAAATTCAAGCTAACTAACAATCCTCACAACTACAGTGAAATCTAAAAACTTCAACTAGTTAACTAGAATCATTCTGAAATATAAACTTGAGGTGCTAGCTCAGTAGTCAGAGCTAAGCCTCTTTTTGAAGAACCCAAACTAGACCCACCGAAATTGACACCGGTGAGACTCGAACCTGAGACCTTGAGAGAAGATCAGGACTTAGCCTCATAAGCTCGGAGTTCAAATCCCAACAGAGACAGTAGTAAAATGACTACTACTGCCACTTTAATTAATAAAAAGTTTCTCTTTCCCCGATTTAAAACTAAAAACTATTTTGAAATTTATTTTTACTGTTCCAAAAGAAAATTTTAATTATTTTCAAATTCATACCCATTCTTTCAAAATAGTTCATGGTTTCATTTTATTTTTCTAGAATGTAAAACATGCAGCAAACCCTAGAAAATAACAACAAACAACAACAACAAAAAATTCACATGATCAAATTCTTTAAAAAAAATTAAATTAAAAAATATAAAAAAAAAAATTACCACTCCAGCTAAAGTTTGAGTAGTGATGGTGAACTTGTGATCATTCTGATAATCTTTGAAAAGAAGATCTGAAAATCAAAATTCACAGTGAGTTAGATATTCATGAAGATTAATACATAAAAAAATGAAAATGAAATTGAAAAAAAAAACGAAGGAATCAGTGACCTCGAGCTCTCTTTCCGATATCGGAGTAAAGACCGGGACCCTTCACCATGATTTTTCTCGAGAAAGTGAAGAGCGGAAAATGCGAGAAAATGTGAGAAAATGGTGTGAGAAGTGAAAAAGACAAACCCTAATGAATATTAGAGGGGAGAGGATGAACTGTAGCCGTGAGATGAGAAGATGGAATCGTAGCCGTTGATTTAGAAGAAGAGGGAGTGAGGCCTTGAGAATCGGGACAATTGTTGAGTTGGTGGAATATTCGCCCTTCGATGTTTTATTCTTTTTCGTTTACTCACCGATTCATTTTTTGTGTACGTGTAAACTAGAGCCACATGCATTTTTATTTTTTTTTTGGTTTGTGGATTGTGCAATGGAAAATTATAGAATTTAATTTTTTTTATGGAGAAATTATTGTTAATGATCTTTTAAAATTAAAAATTATTTTACAAATATTTCATATGAGATTTGAACCATATGTGTTGCAAGGAAAAATGTCAAACTTTTACCATTAGGTTGATACTTCTGAGACTAAAGAATTTAGTTTATACGCATTTGTAATTTATTTTAGAGAAACATCATAAACACATTTTATAAAAATAAAAATAAAAACTAACGATGTGTTGTCACAATATTTAACCTGTTTAAAAGTACATCATTGTTTTCTTTTATAAATTATTGTTATATTGATTAAATTATGTGACAACACGTTTTTATTTTACAAGTGATGGATATTTTTTTGTTAAGTAATCTAGTGGTTAGAATTTACTTTATAAAGTGGATAAGTGAATGTCTGAGGTTCGAGTTCTGGTCTCTGCATATAACAATGTGTTGTCATTATCGACTGAGTTATGCTTACGAGGACGATGTGAAAGCACATTTGCTTAGAGGAAAATAAACTTCATTCAAATATTAAAACAATGATACTACAATCAATTGATCATGAGAAGGGACATTCCTCATCCATATTTTGAGAGTAACATTAATGATTAAGATGGTCAAAAACACACTAATGATAAACATAAACATTTTAGGAAGCCGATGTGAAATAACAAAGTAAAATTTTAATCCTCGCAATCAAACTAATTTCTTTCACGTGTAGCCAATATTCAATAATCATTAGAGACTTGTTGTCTTTCATTACATCCATCTATAGGAAGAAAATAATTGTGGTGTTCCATTATGTCGACTATATAAGATCTCTAAAATGAGAAATTCAACCGTATGTTGACAATTCATTTGTAAGGCCGAGGTGTTTTGAATTTGGTGATAACTTCCATAATAAGACTATGGTCTCAACAAAATAAGTCATCATCAGGCTTTTCGACAAACAGGTGGAGTACAAACTTAAAAAAATTAAAATAAAAAAGATAAAACACAAGTAAAAAAAACATAAAGAAAAACATACATTAAATCTCAAAACAAGTAATGATGGAGTAATCAAAACACAAAGTTATCATGGTGGTTTTCTGGTGGCTTGAAGTTCCAACCATATAAACTAAATTTTTAGGTGGGGGACGACTAAGTAGAGAGGAACTTGTAACGGTACGTCGCCGCTAAGATAAAACATTGACTAGATGTACTTGCTCTTCCTCGTCTCCATGCCATAATTGTCATTACCACGAGAGAGCAATGATGGAGCTGTAACAGCCCGATTATTATTTATTATGTGTGTTTATATGTGCTCGTATATGATTATTTACCTCTGTCTGTATTTTGGTTGAGATTAGTGAAATTTGGTGTTAGAGGGGTATTTTAGTCATCTTGGACTCAGGGGTATTTTGGTCATTTTGTGAACAAGGGTAAATTAGTCTTTTCACCGTGAGGATTGCTTTTAGTGTTTTTGGTGGCAGTAATTAGTTTTACTAAGTTACTAGTGAGTTGGGGTAATTAATTAAGAGACGGTAACTATTCGTTATTTTATCTATTAAGTGGGTAGAAACTTGGTGAATTGGTTAATGAGAACTTTGAGCCATTAAGACATTTGAGGGTTGAGCTCATTTTTGTAGAGCCTATATAAACTCCAATCTTTAGAGGAATTAGGGTTTTACACTAATTTCACAAACTTTTGAGAGAGGTAGAAAGAAAGAGTTAGAGAAGGAGAAAAAAGGTTTTGAGAGAAGAAGAGGGTAGAGATTCAAGGAGAAAAAGTGAAGCTAAGGCTAGGTTTGTGCTCAATTGAGGTAAGGGGGGGGGGTAGTGTTCATTCATAATTTTAAGTTATAATCACCTTTTCTACTTAAATTCATAAGTGCTTACTTGTGAAATGTGATTATTGTGAATTTAAATGGTGATTTTCGTGCTCTTTTTATGATGCTAAGTTTGGGTATGTAAAATTGATGATAATTAAGTTGTTGTTGTTGATTTTACATGTTTGAGATATATAGATATGAGTACTTTGTTGTTTTTGCTCAAATTGGTGAAATATGATGTTGTTGTTGTTGAATTGTGAATGAATTCATGATTATGTGATATGATTGTTGTTGAGTGTTGTTGATAATGTCATTTCATGGATTGGGTGTTGATAAGTTGAGTTGTTGTTATTGATTGTATTTACTTGTGGAAGAGATGAATTGTTGTTAAAGTTTTGGTATTTTAAGAAAAATCATTCAACTGTTTGTATAGGCCATTTTGAGTGTTGTGAAAAGAGCTTATTTGATGTGTTTGAGCCTTAGGATAAGTTGTTAAACACTTTGGGTGAATGGAGAATATAAATAAGCACTTTTGGGGTGATTTTGAAGAAACCTGAGGCCAAACAACCCAAATTCACATTTTTCGCAGCGCTGGCGCTTCTGCACCTTCCTGGCGCCCACAGCTCTCTTGTGTGTCATTTTTCACCATTTTCCTTTTTGAATTGGCTTTAGATGTGAACATGAACGTTGTAGGTTTAGATGTTAGATTTCTAATGGTGTTGGTTTGACTTCCATATGATTTTTAGAACTTGAGATATGATTAAATTACTACACATAGGTGATGTGGATTTTTGTGAAACCTCATCATAACTTTTTCTATGAACCGTGAAACTTTTCCAAAATTTATATTGGGTTTAATGAAGTCTTTAGAGTGAATAATTGAGTATGTATTTATGGATTTGGGAATATGAATGTGTTGATGGTTTGAGAAATGTTTTGGGTGAAGTTGAATCGGAGAAAACGGGTTTTTAAGCTAAAATGTCGTTTAAAGTGATTACGTGAAATAAGTTATGTTTTGGCGATTGAACTTGAAGTGTTTGAGTTGAAAATGATGTGTTATTTTAATGTTTTGTTCATATTCTTGCTGGAACATGATTTGCTTGGTCTCACTTTGAATTTCTTAAATGATAAGAAACTTGAATTTGAGACGAAATTGGTTTTTGTAAATGATCGGAAAATGGACCTTTTATGAACAAATGTGATTACATGACTTGTCTACTGTTTTAATGAACCTAGATGAAGCATGTAAGTTTGGTGGATAGTCATAATAACATTAAACTTGGTTTTTCATAAAAAAGGCGAAATATACGAAAACTTAGGATTTTCACAAATGAACTTTAGTGAAACTTTGAATTATGACTTGATAGTTTGTGAATGGCCTATATTCATGATGATATGATATATTAGAATTGAATTGAAGGTTTACATACTTGAAATACGATGTCTTGTTTTGAAAATGTCAAAATGGTCGTTTTTGTGAAAATGAGACGAACTTGGCGTGATTTTGTGATTTCTTGGAATTGGTCTAGGATACTCATATGCCTAATCTACTATGAACATATGAGATTAGTGCATATTTTTTGTTGAGGCAATTGAACATGGTTGCTTAGTTTTGGTTTAATTGCTACAGTTGTGTTAAAGTTGTGAATCATAGACGAACATTGTCGAATTGATGTTTTATGGTCGGATAATTTGTGGTAGACTTGAGTTCATGTTAGTATGATATAATGTGAATGAATTGATGATGTTTGGGTGTTTGATATGATGAATGTGTAGAATGTAGATAGTTGTCCGTTCTTTATGTGAAGGGTGACTTTGGAACTTGTTGTTCCTTAAGGTGTTGTTATTCTTGATAGTTATGATGATGATTATATTGATGTTTGATGATAATTAAGATGATGATTATGTTGATGATGATATGGTGATGACTCTTTTTTGAATTATGACTTGTTGATGTGTGGACGTAAATACTTGATAATGCAATTGGTGGTGAATTAATCAATGTAAATGGATGTTGTCATACCCTTATTTTTGACCTAAGATGTCACTGACACGTGCCGTTTAAATTACATTCATACGCCGTTCGGCTCTGATTTTCAGTAAAAATTTCGGCAGAGAGGTATTTTAAAATACCTCATTTTG
>Ga0228710_1004546_pt1 | contig 21876 bp, 6 predicted proteins | sample MedpolnodulmetaG_FD_177995 | JGI IMG/M metagenome (GOLD analysis project Ga0228710, IMG submission 177995) | Root nodule microbial communities from Medicago polymorpha collected in Santa Monica, California, United States - pink nodules | ecosystem: Host-associated > Plants > Roots > Nodule...
AAATTAATTTAATTTTTTTTTTTTTTTTTTTTACAAAGTGCCTTTTTATTTTACTGTTAATGAAATAATTGATTTCTATGAATATCCATAATTTTGTTTTTAGTCGTTATAAATGTAAAAAATTTCATCAGTATTTTTTTTAGTCGTTACAAATGTAAATAATCGGTGATTTTAATCTTAGTAAAAAAAGTTATATGCATTTTTTATTTACATCTTATCTCAACTTATTTTAGGTCATTAGTAGCTCATTTTCTTAAGAATTGAAAGGTTAACATCATAAAAGATACTATGTTTGATTTTTTATAGGTGTAAATGTTTGATTCTACGTAGACTTTAGAATAACATATGATTCGATATATTGAGAGTTTTTAAGAGAGGTTATGAGACTTATGAGTTTTAATGAGACTTGAAAGTTGAAAGAGATGTACCGAAAGATGTTCAAGATCTCCTTGAACGTTTGTGTTGGTAAGTGGTAATCCAACAAAAAAAAAGTTTGTTATGTGTAAGGATTTGAGCCAGACTCCATTTGCGTACCACTAAGGAGAGAATGTCACTGACATCGATTAATCCAATTGTGACGTGTAAGTCAATTCAACAATTTTCTATCTCTTTCACATCTTTTTATGTTTACAAAAATTGTATTGTTACATGTCACACTTGAATTAACCATTATCATGTGACATTATGTCACACAAGTGCAATCCATTTGATACAGGGTGACATGTTCTCACCTTTTTTTTCTTGCTGCCGAAGGATTTAACATAACGATAAACAACAATTAAGTCTTGTCCATTAATTGAGATCCGCTGTATGAATCAAATGAAGAAGTTATAGTGTTATATAAAAACCATGTAATACAATGATCAACAAGTCAATAAAGTTGGGAATTTGGGATTGTATTTTTGATACCATTTTGCTGTTTCTAGGAGTTGAAGGTGACAAATCTATAATTCGTGAATGAAACATAAATTGTGGGAAAGAAAATATTGGCAAACACCATAGCAATAAAGTTGTATTGCAATTTTTAAACTTATTTCAAAACTTAAGTGAACCTTTATAAAACTCTACTGGCGAGGATAAATGTATGTCAAATATGGTTGGTAGAGGTGGCAAAAGTTCTTTATTGTTGATTGGAATGAACATTGGCTAAGAACTTAAGTGAACCTTTATAAAACTCTACTGCCGAGGAGGATGGGGAGTTAGGGGTAAGAACTTGAGAGAGATTTTTTAATTTCTAACAGGTTCTTTCTTTTGAGACATATCGAACATTAAATGTGGATACATCTCTTGGTTGAAATTCGAACTTCGATTTACTACATTGTAGAAATTTAATCTCTTCTCATGGACCAAACCTCCTTTGATAGGACTTGATAGCTTTTAATGGTTCTGGGGAATAAAGATCCGTTTGTTACAAAATTAGTTCAATCCTTTGATCCATATTTTCTCTCTCATCTAAAAAAAATCTATTTTTTAAAAAGATGCTCTCATTTGAAGCCGTTCTTAGATTCTGATTTTTTTAAAAAGCTATAACAAACGAATGCAATATTCTTAAAAGTGATTATTTTCTTAAAAAAATGATTTTTTTTTCTTAAAAAAACTATATGAAACAGGCTCTAAAAGTGGGTGACCAATGACATTGATATAAAATATTAGAATATATGGTTATAATAGGACGGAGGGCATATAGGGCATCAAGTTTGTGGAAGTATATGTGTAGGATTGATAGTGTGGTAAGAATGTCAAGATAACTTGTTCACCAATAATTTGATAAGAGTGGTAAAATGGTTTGGACACATTATTTTGGCGGGATCCTTGGATTGAAAGGGATCCTTGGATTGAGAGTACAAAATTACATGGCAAATTTGATAGATTATTTAACTTGGTAATCGATAAAGAGGCGATTTATTTAGTTTTTGAGAAGAGGAGATCATGAATGAGTAAATGGGATTAATAAGATATAATCATACAGGAAAATATTGCAGACAAATAGGTGTGGGAATATTCAGTCAGTGCATCACATAAATTTTTATCTATAAAGAATATATCAAAGAAGGTTTGAGATAAACTTGTTGGTGTGGAATAAAATAGTTCCATAAAAAGGTCTCGAATGTGTACAAATTCAGAATACTAGTTGTGGTTTTCCTGTGTTTGGGTGGGTATTGTGGAAGTAAAGAAATAGAAGTTTTTAAAAACAAAAGTTGAGTTGGACAGAGGGTTTGATGAGATAAAAATTGTCACTTTTAATATTTTTGAATTTTTTATACCTATACATATTTATACCTTACATTTTTCAAGGATATAATACGTTTTGCATAACAGTCAACTACTCAAGCCTAGAATTTCACAAACCCAAAAAAAAAAAACTTAATATTAAAATTCTTTACCTAAAACAATGCAATTTTGAGGTTGATAGATGTAGAGATATATCGCATCTTGTTAAAAAAAATGTAGAGATATTGCAAAATCACGAGGGTGGGGGATAAACAGATTTGTCAGTCAGAAGAATGTTTTTTAGCTGCTGTGTAATCCACAAAAAATAGGCTGACTATATACTTACATTATGCAACAGAGTCCAAGTTTGTTGAAAATTGAATGAAACACCGACAAATGGTGTGCTATGCGAAGAAAGTCGTCTTACCATAACAATTTAATAAAATACACAATAAACAGGACTTAATAACAACCTTAGCACCCCTATAACCACTCATCTGGACCTTCATCATTTCCTGCCATGTTATGTCAGTATATATAGTTGATATGGCAGTTTAACCTGTAGAAAACTGAACTATGACATTCAGGAAACTAGCAAGATCAAAATGGTAGTCACAATGCAAAACCAATTTTACAAATTGTTATGACCGAAACATTTAAAAGTTTAGGACATGATTAAAGCCTGGCCTAAAACTTATAGAAAATGTAATTCAAACACCTCTCAAAAGTCATGATTGATGAGCATTCAGCAGCGCTTTATAAACCATATCAATGAATTGATTGTCCTACCATGCAGCCAAAAAATAGAGAAATTAGGAATTGAGAGGAAAAACAAACAAATAAATAAATAATGGTATTAATATATGCTTCTTAGTAAGGAATATAATGTGACAAGATCATAAATATTACTAGCTCCCAAACGTTCATTTAATATTATTGTGATCAGAATTTCATAAACAAGTACCAAGAAAGTAAACTAACCTGAACGAGCACCAGAAGAGCATCTCGAACCTTTTCTCTAGAAATAGCTGGGTTTGGAAGGGGAGAAGAAACAGGAGCAAGTGAAGGTGGTGGAGTTGGAGGTGGAAATGGCTGTAGCATTGGAGTACCATAAGGTCGTTGTACAGTACCAGTAGGATGAAGTGGAGGGGCAGTAGGTATGGATGAAGACACAGGGGGCATCATCATTGCTGCAGAAGAAAGGGGAGGAACAAAAAAAGAAGGCTTCACAAGATTTGTGGCTTGGCTGCTGCTGTTAATGGACTCAGGAGCATCATGCTGCGGTGTAAGCGGAGTAGATGTTGGAAGAGATGGTATCTGCAAGGTTGGCAGTGGCACAACAGGTGTAGCAGCATGAGTTGGCCTAGAAGAAGAAATTGTAGCAGAAGAGTGATAAGGTTGTCCGGTGATCGGAGCATTTGAAGTATTCCCGATACCCATAGCCGCCTGCAATAATAATGTATCAGGAATAAACGACCTGATCAGAACTGAGGTTCTGAGTCACAAATGTTTAACAAGAACAAATTTGTAAAATATCCATGTGCTGAGTATTACATATTTACATACAAATGAAAATGATCATAAGTGGAGCACCATATGCTCATCAGCGGATCTTATAGTTTTGAAATCTGTCCAAACAAGTCTAGCATAGAAAAAGTGTAAAAAATGGACAACCAATGAAATTTCAATTCAAAATATAAATCCAAAAATGTGAGTCGCTTAAAATGTCAGAAATACTAAAGTTGGTACATGCATTGAAAGAAGAATTAAAAACTGTATTTGGAATTAATACCAGTCTTGTAGTTTCCAATCAGTTAACTTATTTGTCCATGAGGTGTCAGCTTAGTAGTAAGATTTTGACCTTATACCCACAAAGGATGGAGTTCAAATCCCCTTGGGAAGAATTGTAAAATGATCATTAGTGCCACTTTAATTAATGATTTCCCCCTTCCCCATTTTAAAAGAAAAAAAAAATCAATTAACTTGTCCAGTATGCCTTTGTTAATTCAACTCAATTCCTTTATTCTCCAACATCGATAAGTAGAGAAGACTATGGCGACATAGCCGAAAATATTTTACATGAGTATGGTTAAAAATTAAAAAATGAGGAGCGCTTATGTACCAGGGAACCAAAGGACACAAGCAAGATAAGCATGCAAGATATAAAACCATTTCAAGACAGTTTAGATAATGAAAGGAAAAAAGATCGTCGTAACAAATTATTTGAAGCAAAAGAAAAGTGTTCGCAATGGTACATACACTGAAGAAATTTATAAAGGATGGATCATCAGGAACATCAGCTACATTGGAAGTAGTTGATGATGATGGCTCAAGAGGACCATCCATGACTGCCATAGTTGGTACTGCTTCCAGTTCCTCAAACTCACTGCAATAAATGCAAGTGAGGCTTCATTAGTTGAATATGAAGTATAGAGAGTACAAAAATATATGACAATTTATGCATCCATAACTCATCTGTCTACTACAGAATAATCACTTACTGTTGATGTTGAAATCTTTTGATGGGAATACTATTTTTTTCTAAAGACAAAATGAGGATAGTACAATGAGGGGGAGGGTAAGATATTATCCAAAGCTTAGACGGACAAAGTACAAAGAAGAAATCTAAGAATGCAACATGGTGCCAATATTTCTGAATATCAAAGATGGGAACCCCCTTGATAAGGGAAACGGTGCAAATTTTTAAAATGTTTAATAGCAATTTCTAAAATGTATACAAATGACACAAAGATAGACAAGTTAAAGAACTTATCCCATTTCCAAACCAAAATAGCATTATACAACAACATGCCCAAGGTGTGAGTTGCAAAGTCATTATATATCGACATGTAAGTGGTGATCTGCACTTATAGAGACAGAACCGTCCGTGAAAGTGTGTTGGGAAAGATAGGTATGACCCATCGAAGTAGAATTACAATTACATGAGATAGAGATCAGACAGAACTTGCAAACCAAACATGCAACAGAAAGAGAAGTCGTCCATGATCATCACTTCAAACCCCATGCATTTGTCAAATGCATGGATATGAATATGATGTAATAGGAGAGTAGAACGAGATAGAGCTAAGAATATAATAATATGGATTAAACCAGCTCTGCCATTCATGGGAGAGCAATAAGGTGTTGCTAGAAACATATAATTACCTCTTTGTAGAAGAGACCTTTAACTTTGGAGGCACCTTGGCATATGCATTAAGAATCCTGAAAATTAGCCAAACATAAGTGAATGTGTGTATATATATATATATGATGACCAAATGCACATGTGTACGCCTGTGAGGTGAGAATTTAATGATGATTTTATGAATTCCAAATCAATTTAGATTCATACGAACATCAGAAACCAAAGCCACCACTAAATAAATAATCTATAATTTATATACTTTTCTAAGCCCTAAAAAAAATTGTACTTTTGTATGCCTTTCTAAAATTCTAACAACAAATATAATGCACAACATTCAAAGCCTATCTATCCGCTGCTAACATTCGCCGTTTCTCAGATAACTTACTAGGAAATAGTTGTAATAAACTTTTTTCCCCATTGAATGTGTCTAAAGTACAATTCTGATTATTTATTTTTTGCAGGTTTTACAAGGAAATCATTTCCACAATAAAATATCAATCTTGATGAATGCAAGGTTTTTCCTATTCTCAAATAAGTGAAACAAATTTCTAGTCTGGGTGTATAGGGAAATATCTAAAAGATTATATATATTTACATACATCTGCAATCCAGGGTAATGCTCAACAAAAGATTAGATATTTTAAGTAAATTATTGAACAGAAAAAAGCCAATTATTGCCCAGTATGTGTCATCAATGGTATACCATCAACTAACTTCATAAATCCTCCAACTAATGGTCGTAAATTGAAATTGACTGTCATACGAAACAAATACTGTATTTGGACGGTAACACTTAAGTTCAACTAGTCATCCAGAGGAACTGACAGAGGGAGAGATGGCACATCCAAACCCTACATTCCCAAATCTACTTGTATTAACTACTCTTTAAAATCCTACATTCCTAAATCTCTCTAATAAATATGTTATTATAAGTTATTTTGAAAAGAAAATATACAAGTTCAAACATGGAGTATTCTCCCTTGACTATTCAGAAACACCGCAAGAGCAAACATTTTTGCCAAAACGTGAAAACAATACCTGCTAAAAAGATTTGCAACCTCTTCACATTCGCGAGCATTATAGAACCAAATACCATTCACTTCTTGAGCAGCATTTCTATACAATAGATATGGAACCTGAATTTCGTACTCGAAATCCCCCAGGAGGTTTTCCACCAAATTTTCTGCTTATGCCAACAATGACAAGGATTAAATACATACATGGACATAGGGCATTATCAATTCTCAATCACCACCAACCACAAAAAGTATATTTTCATCCTTAAAACAATATCTACAATGCAAATGTACAATTTTTTATTAGTAATTCGCAACACTCTTAAATATCACTGTTATCAATAGTGGATTGCGGAAAATAGTAAAATGCCGGAAAGCCCACTATGTGAAATGGTAGCAGATACTCAGACAGCGTTGCGGGCAAATAGTAGAAGCCGAACAGCAGTTGAAATAAGTTAATAATTAAATATAAAAAGGCATGTTGCATGAAAATTAAAAAGGGAATGGAGGCTATGCATAGCCTACATATTGAAAGGATGGCACATTACGGTGAATAGAAGAGTAAAATTCACCAACTCTTCAGTTTTTCAATTTTAAAAATAGGTCATGTCTGGTACACACGCAGACTCTTTGTTTATTATTTTTAAAAACCCTAACATTAGCTTTTTTTTTCATCTATTGCCGCTACATCTGATATCGAATAGTGGAATAGCGGCTGATATTGGCTACTGTATAAAATTGTGGTTTTCATAGGTGATCCATCAAAATCCGCTATGATATAGCGCCACTATTTGACAACACTTCAAAATATTGAGTGCATGTGCATGATGCAGAAAGTGGAATGCCGATAGCCAAAAACCTAAAACAAATCCTATAAATTTAAGTATAAAAGAATACTACCTAACTGTAAAATATAATATTACCAAACACGAGCAAATCTAGAGGAATAATTACATACTTAAATATTCCAAGCCCAGAATGTAACTCAAAACTATACTAAAACACTAGCTTTCCAACAACCAAGGTGACAAACTGAAATTTATGCAGCCACCATATTAACAGAAAATGTAATAGCATCTGATTCAAGCATTTCTGATTTGACGACAGTGTTTTGATCTCACTTCCTATCAGTGTTGTTAAATAGAAGTTATACGGCGCAAATAGAAGTTAAAACCACTATTGTTTCACAATATAAGATGGAGTACAAAATGTTGTCATATTGCGGCTATAGTGGTGGGCGCTAAAGCAATATTGAGTAGTGGATTTTTAAAAATCATTTTCCCCTATCGGTGATTGATAACACTGCTTCGTATAGTCTAGTTTACAAATAATCCATTGGACACATATGTTTGGGAGCAAAACATAAGTTCTCATAACCAAATCAAATAAGAAAATTTAACAAAAATTGAAAATTTGTAGAATCAACAAAAACAGATAGACTCACTAACCAGTATTGCGACGATTCATTACAATAAACTGAAATCTTGGTTGAGTATTTCTGAAATTAAAAAAACAAAACCACAAATTAAAATCAAATTCCCAATTAAAACACTTAAATCATAATAAAAACCATCAACCCAATTAAAAAAAACCAAAATTTCAAACCTCTTAACAACAAAGAGAGATCCTTCAACATCCTTACGACTCTGCAAAACAATCAAACACAACAATGAGAGATAAACTAACTAGAGAGAGAAAAAACAAAAAAGGGGGTGAAAATGAACGAACCCATTGGCTGAGATCGATGTTAAACTCATAGAACGTAACATGAGCAGCAGTAATGAGAATTTCCTCAACGAATGGGTCAATTCGTTGAAGAACAGTGAGATTGAGAAGCTTAGTGCTTTGTTGGTCGAGATTTGGCATCAATTTGCCGTTCTGAGACATTGTTGCGTTAGGGATTGAACCCTAGAATTGAAAATTGGGGATTAGGGTTAGGGTTAGGGTTGGGTGAGAAGAAGAAGATGATGAAGACGTAGAGAGAGTGCAATGGAAAATGAAATGCAGGTGAACCCGTGTTTGAGTCTATCAGACTCAGCTTCTTCATCAAGAAATAGATTTTTGAAATTACTTAAATAACCTTCCAACTAATATTTTTATGGGAAATACCTTAAATAGTAATGTTGTATCAATGTTTGTGTTATTGGTGCATTGGAAATTGAAAAAATTTGAATTTTTTAAAGAGTAATTACTCGATTTAGAATGCTTAAAGAGTGTCGGAGCACTCGTTAACCAGACCCTTTTTTATTACTCTCTCTTTTCTGATTTGTGCAACTTTTTAAGGTTTTATTTGTCCAATCAAGAAAAAAGTTTTTATTTGCAATAAAAACTAACGTTAATGTCTTCAAAATATTTTTTTTTTTTTTTCGAAAGAAAATAATTTTTTTTTAAAAGATTTAATTTATAGATCACACTTACGATTGTTCTAAACGCTTACAAATACTCTAAAAGTGAGTGCTACAATAACTATAGTGGTCTACCATTAAATCATCAAAAAAAATTAACGACAGATCACACGATTATCTTTAGAGGTAAAACTTCATATTTCTCCTTATATTTACGACTAAAACGAATGTTATGGACACTCTTTTCAACATTAGAATTGGTTCAGTACAAGTTACTAATTTAATTTTTATTAATTTAACTAATCTGGAATCAATTAAATTATAATCTCACTTCTAAAAATGAGAATAACATTAACTTGTACTGCCCTAAAAAAATTAACTTGTACTTCCATGTTAAAAAAAAAACGGGTACTTCCAAACAACGATGTATGTCACCATTAAAATTTTAAATATTTTCTAAGTTTTGATTCACAATGGACCAATTATGAAATTGATCCATATTAAAATTTAAATATCGCATAATTTTTTTTATACAAAATTTACATTTTTTATTTACTTAAACAATTCCATGAGGGTATTTATTGGCATTTTTCTTAATTTATATGCACTGAAAATCAAAAGTATTAATATTTTTATTCTTTAAATATTTCCAATTTTTTTACGGCTATTCCAAAATATTCTTTAATTAATAAGTAAAATGTTCGAAAGTAGACTTCAAGTTTTCTTCAACCTTAAAAAAATGTATTTCTCTTCAAAAAGAAGCATGCTTATGATCTCTCGTGGTGATGTTGAAGGAGTTTTATGCTAGTCAGTGGTGATAATGATTAATTAACAAACAAGTCTATTTTTCTTGAAATAAAATAAAAACAAACAAGTCTATTTACTAAGTGATGGTTTCTATTGTAAAGTTATTTGAGGAGGGATCGTAACACTTAACTCAATTACGGTTAGTAATATTGATATTATTAGGTTAAAATCTTTGCTTAAATTCGAATTTGAGACTTTATAATTACGTGCATAAGTTTTAGATGATCTTTATCGTTGCATTTAAAGACTAAAAAAAAATTATTTGATGAGGTAGATAAAAAGAAAGAATAAATCATCAATTTAGTATTTAAATTATTTTTTTAATTTAATCTCTAACTATATTAATATACTAACTAATCCTTAAAATATATGAAATCCATCGGTTAAGTTTATAAATACATGAACTAAAAATGACGAATTTCATATATTTAATAGACATTAACGAGTGACTTAAATTTATTTTATTTAAGGGAAAGTGACTTAAAATATTAGCCAGCTAAATTAATTCCTAGCACATAAATTTCATGTGAAGAATGTATGTGAAAAATCAGGGAAGGAAAAAAAAAATGCTTGAGTAGTGAGTACACACACAGCTACAGCTTGACACTTAATTTGAACTTTGTATTTTTACATAAATAATTCTGACCTTAAATTTGGAGGGTACCCAAGACATAAATTTGGAGGGAATAACAGTGGACACGTGAAAAAACTGCTTTTGTTTTGTCCTTTCTTTCTTTTGGTCCATGCCCTCTTTCTCTTTGTCCTTTCAAAAACTAGCATGGCATTGGTAGGTAGCTTTGCCAAGCATATCATATCTTAATCACTCCAGTTGTGAAAACAAGTTAGCTTTTTTTTCACCACCACTTACATGTGTCCAAAAGTATACTTTCAAATAAAGTGTACTTCTGAATAAATGTGCGATTTTTTTAGAAACAGCGGTGGAAAGGAACTCTAGCAGCAGCAACAATTGTTTTGGGTAAAAAAAAAAAAAGGTTTAAGTATGTTTTAGAATACATATTTTTAAATAAAATTTTGCAGAAAAATTCATAATATTATAAGAATCTCTCCCAAAAAAATAACATGAATTTAATATAAATTTTTATATGTTTGACGGTTAAAAATTCATAATTAATCTATGTTTTGTTAAAAATTCTAATTTTTTGGGGGAATTTTTTTTGAAATGAAGGCGTTCGGTTGCGGCGGATGGGGAGGTGGCGGATCGGGCCCAGAGTAAGTCGAAGCCGTTGGAGAAGAAATGGGTGCCGATGCCGGTGCCGGTGGTGATGAGAACGGAACCGGGAGTGGATTGAGAAGAGAGCGTTATGAGAGTTGAGAGGAGAGATGGATTGAGGCGGTTTTGGTCGTCGCCGGTGATTGTTAGGATCCATAGGTTGCCACGCTTCTCCAGACTGCACATTTTTGCTTTTGTTTTCTTTTGAATCACTATCTACCCAAAATGTTAGATTGATATGGCGTTCGAATTGTAACTTAACTGGATGAAGGTTGTATTTAGATAATTTTTTAAAAGATACTTATATTTAAGTAAAAAATATATATTACATAGGCTACGGAAATTACAATGGGAACAAACTCTTTCTATCTCATTGAATAATTCCCTCGAGACAATGTGTCATTTGCTTTGTTTCACGAACATTACAATGACCACTTCCATCTCAATGCATCTATCACAGTGGTTCTATTGGTCAATGATCTAATGTACTAAAAAATCACAATAACCTTGATCCAAAGGACAGAACTTCAACGACTTAAATTTCATTCTTAAATAGTCATCAACTCTATTACAACTGATCCTTACCATTCCAATCCCCATTGGAATATAAATTATACATCTTGCCCAAGTTTTATCCACCCAATACCAATTTCTATACAAACACTGCTAAATGTTATTATCTTTAGTCAAGGTTCCCCAAGATGGTTAAAGACCGGCAAATTTGGTAGAGAGCCTAAATGGTGATTGAGTAATAAAATATGCATCGAGTAATAAAAATGGATAAATATAATCGTCCCATACAAATGTATAATAGATTTGGCCCTTGAAAAATGTTGCAAATAATCTCTCGTATATCATCAAACTTAGGATTACACTAACAAACTAAATTATATTATTTGCTCAAATTTTTCTCTAACAACTTAATTAAGACGTGAGATACGAAAACACACTAGAGTAAATACAGGATATTCATTTATTCGATTTGGATGACAATTGAAAACTTAAGTTCCGTGACTTTTTAATGAACTAAATCTTGTCATTCCGTGGCCTTTCCTTTACGTCTGCTACTGCTTCCAGTTTCCAACAAGTAACAAATCATAGAATCAACATCATCCCCAAATATGCTGTATGCCTCAATCGCTTGTAGGTAGCTAAATCCCATCGATAGTAACATACTCATGCTGCTGCTAAGATTAGAATTATTTTCTTTCCCACTTTCCATCTTGGGATCACTACCCGACGATCCTGCAACTCACATTAATACACCAAGTTAGCTTATTTAGTCCACCAAATTTCAACAAATACATCAAGACCAAAGTACCGACCATATGAGTCTGTCTACTGATAGATTTAAGATGGGTGAATTTGGGGGGAAATGCAGGAAAACTTCTTAAACTGCTTTTGTTAAACTTGATTTCATAAGGTATTAATGCTTTTGCAACCAATAGAACTGCAATATTGCTTTTAAAGCAAATAAACTAAATTGTATGAAAAGAGATACTAACTTGCTCCAGAGGAAGATGGCTCAGCAGTTGACGTAGACGATTCTCGATTGCCAAGTTGTTGCTTAAATGTACCACCAGCAAGGTATTCAGCCCGAGAAGCTTCCATCACGGCAAGTTCAATTTCCTTCTCAGTGAGCTCAAGATCAGAGTAAAACCGCCCCTCAGCTAAAAGTGCCTGTCAGAAGGGAGTTGTAAAAACGAGCGGCGTCAAGTTCAATTTAAAGAACAAAAAGTATTCACGCTGTTAAAAATTTCAAGTCGAAATACTTGCATTATCGATTTGTTGGTCTTGCTGAGATTTAATAGCAGCCTTGACTTGATCTTTGTCAACATTTGTCTGCATTGTAAATGAAAATGTACCGTCAACCATCTTCCAATCAATTTCTGTTCAATGTAATATCGAGACAATTTCCAAGTTATATAGGGCCCTTTCATTGGGGCTTCTATAATACTCAACGTTTTCTACAGATATTTAACGCATAACACAATTTTGTGTTTTGTCAGTTGGAAGATTAACGAGTATTATTAACATTTCCATCATACAATAAAATAGAAAGAAGAAAATAATGATGCAATGTATACAATAGCAAAGTACTCACCCCACGAAGAGAGCTGAACCCAAGTCCTGCACCAATTGTGGGACGCCGTGGGTCAACAAGGGAGTTGTAATGGTTACCGTGATGAAAACTTAGGCGTACTGGTGGTGTATCCGTGTCATAACTTCCATGAAATGTATTGATAGGCTCTGCATCAGTAAGTTATGTTATTAAATAAAATAGTAGGTTACTAACAGGTAACAACTATAGAAAATGTAAGATAAGCTTTACCTGTGGAGTAGGAGTATATATGAATAGGTCGATTATACATTTCACACATGGCTTGGATCTCAACGTTGTTCCCGTAAACCTGCCAGCAAGGGTTAACATATTTACGCCTATCCAAAAAAGTTAAAAAGTACTAACTATCAACAGTGGCGGAGCTAGAAAAAAATTTCTGGGTAGGCCAAATTTTGTAATGTGTTTAAATTTATACTTTTGATTAGTTAATTTGAGCGACTATTAATTTTTATTGTCTATGGAACATGATTTATACCCGTGTTTTAAAGATATTTTAACATAAATATTATATAAATTTTATTATATTACACATGTACTTTTAATTGTAAAAAGAATTGTGCTTTATTCACACTTAATGTTGATGAAAGCTATAACATTAGATATATATTGTTAAAAGCAACACCTTTGATTAAAAGGTTGTTACCTTGGTGGTAAGGAATTTTTTAAGTTTACCAGCATGCGCCGGTTCGAACCCCTTGATGGTCTTTTTGATAAAAAATTATTTTTAAAAAAAAGCATAAGAAATTAAGAAAAGAAAAGTGGCTAGCAGGAGTAGAACTAGCAACATGAAGCATGCAAGATGCTGGCCTAACCGCTGGCACACGCTATCCAATTAGAATTTCTAGCGCAAGATGATATATATAATATAACATCATACTATAATTTTTGTACATATACCTATTAAAAATGATTTTTTTAGGGTTGGGGTGGGCCATGGCCCACCCTGGCCCATGAGTGGCTCCGCCACTGACTATCAACACATGCCAACAAGCTAAAGCTGCATTTGGTGTTAGAACTGGAATATAACAGAGTAAAATTCAAGTGATCCCTTATTTTAGAGGGAGAGGTAAAAGTTGTCAACCCAATCATTAACAAGAAAATCAAGGGAATAAATTCTAGAAAATCCTGTAATGTGTTTGCATGTAATAAACTAAAAGCAACAATTAATTTATTTTTCATTAGTTGTTGAGATCTCTCTTAATTTACTTTAAAGTGTGCACTAACTATAGAAATTATAAATTCATCGTGAATTTGACACATTCAAAACTAAGTGCAAGTTCCTAACATGTTCATTGGGATACACGATGATTGGAATTTTATTAAGAATAACATGTAAACTCTTTATTTATGTATGTCAACTCTTTATCGTATGCGATGGGCTATAACAAAAAACCAGTCAATGCTAATATCTACACGTTATAACTTCAACAACTTAGCCTCACTTTTAACTAATATATGATTTTAGGTATAACTATAAATGTAACTTCACGGTTGAAAAAGTAAAGACCAAGTATACATAAAAAGTTTACATAAATGGGAAATAAAATGTCACAACACACCAAAAGACTCAGAGAGTTACCAACTAACTATTTTAAATCAAATTCATGCTACATATACACAACTTAACTATTAATGAATTTAAAATTTTGCAAAGCACACACAGCCAAACATACTTCTCTAAAGGAAACTTGTATCCCAGCCATAAGGGAGTAAAATTAACAGCCACTACTGCACCTAAATTAAACACCAAAGACCCAATTCTATTGACTATTCGATCATAGCATGAATGCGAATAATTGCCTTTATCATGACAAAGGTGATATTGGTGATATAATTGCCTAATTTCTCATAGGAAAAAACTAAATGTTCATGAAAGAACTGCTAAGCTAAAGTAAAATAAGCTTGTGTGAACATCTTACAAGAGTAAAGCATGGCACAATGTAACTAGCAGGAAAAAGAAAATATCTGAATGAAGAGCGGAAAGTGGAGAAAAAATGACAACCTAATCACAAATAACAATCTAAATATCTTGACAAAAACAATGTGGTTTAAACAAAAAAGGGCTGGGAGAAGGGAACAATCACAACCCGCATCTGGATTATTTTGCATGTTAAAAGTATTTGGATGTGAATTTTCAACTACCGATTGCATAAACCACTCCTGTTAGTACAAAACAAATTTCAAAATATTTGTGGAGATGGTGTAAACTAAATACAGGCAGGGCGAGGGGAACAATCAGAACCTACAGCTGGATTAATTGCCACACTAAAGTGTGTGCATGTGCTTATTCAACTGCTAATTGCATTAATCACTACCATAAGTACAAAAGTACAGCTTTCAAAACATTTGCGGAGATTCAAACCTAAATATTTAGAAATCTGTTTGAAAAATAATACATGCAAGGGAAATTTTGGAATATTTGTTTTAGAAGCCTAAAAATCCAGCAAATGCAGGCGTAGGTTTATAAAACATATAAAACCACATAGAAGCCTAAATTATGTTGTGACATACCTTATCTCTTCTCTTCCTCTTACAGTATGAGGTGAAACCTTCTGTTATAAATTGGGAAAAGTGATCCCTCTCCCGCTCCTAAAGACATGAAATCAGTATGTGCAACAAAGTTAGTTTGATTAGCAGGCAATATTTTAATAGAATTAAAATGTATGAATGAAAAGCAAGACCAGAAGAAAAATATGAAATCTAAGCAAAAGTGAGAAAATAAGATGTAGTACTGCAATAAACCACGGGAGTGTAACCAGAATGAGCAAATCTAATGAGTTAGCCTAGATAATATCGTTTTTGTACGAACGTTATTTCCTTCATAACAGTGGGTGAGCAAGAAACATCCAAGAGGTTGCATTTATACCGCTGAAATTACACTAAAACATGGAATGGAATTAGAATCCTACCATGATGGGAGGTTAGTTTGATTCACAGTCCACACACAATATTTTTATGGAATTAGAAAGAATTATCAAAAGCTAGACCAGAGGAAAAATGGGCCAGCTAAACAAAAATGAGAAAATATGATGAAATGCAACACATCAAGGGAGTTAAACCAGAATGAGCAAATATAATGTCTGGATAATAGCATTATTTATGTAAGAAAATTATTTCCTTCAATCCATTTGTTGGCTTAGGTTTAATATGCTTGTACTAGAGCAGAATACTCTTAGAAGTAAAAGTTCAGGACTTCCTTATCTCCAACAGCGTTCATGTTTCACTTTCAAATTCAATTACTTCTAATAATAATATATTAGTCTCTTATTCCTTGCTTATTTACATCTTAAAAGATAAAAACACCCATTCTCACTAACTCATTCTCAAAAGTCAAAACCGTAACATTTCTTTGATTTTGTAACAAAAGGTCATAAGTCTGGCCAGTTATAATACAAAAAGTCATGCTGCCCAGGCATTCCGGCATGCGTAGACTCAGGCTTTATTTGCGAGTTTGGAGGGGAAGGGAGGGGAGGGTTGGGTAAAAAAGGAAGGAGTAAGTGAAAGAAATAGAGGACATTGGGAGGAGAGGGCTTTGGGGGGTTTATTTTTCTTCAAAATTCAAAACCCTCCTCATTTGAGGGAACTAAAAAATTGTATTGGAGGAGGGTTTTGGGGGGTTTATATGGATTCTTCAAATTTAATCTATGTTGTTATAATATTCTTAAAATTAAAAATATATTGAGCATAAGCATTAATTTATCACTCATTAAAAAAATACTCTTTCAAAAAATGTGAAAGATTTCTCAAATTTCCCCTATATTTCTCACCCCCCAAAGCCCTCCCTTCCCCTCCCCTCCAAACTCCCAAACAAAGCCTTAGTGAAACCTAGACGCATTTAAAAACCTTCAATATAAATCCCTAACCTAAAATCATATCTTCTTAAATCCCCAACTGCGATTGCAAAAATAGTTTTAAAACCACCTATGGCAGACTGGTAGTGGCAGTGTTCCTAATTCTGCAGAATGTCACTAATTGATTGAAAATTTACTTATGATCCCAACCACAAAACCCACAAACCTTCATAATAAAGACCTCTTTTTGGGAGAAGACCGTTTAAACCCGTGGAAAACAAATCAGTAAGTCGTAAAATTGATTAGAAGCTAACCTAATAAGTACAATATATTACGATCCAACAAAGCAGAAATATGGATACTGAAGGAAAAATACATTTAGCCCAACATTAACATACCATATAATCTACGCTCATCTGCCTGACCAAATCATACAATTCTGAGTCCCCGTACACTTGGTCTGCAACAGCACGGAAAAGGCAATTCCCATCCTCTGACATTCTTTTTACTTCAAAGCCTTTTACCCTTCTAATATCAATTTCAAACTGTCGCTCTCTTTCCTGACATGGATGCAAATACCATTTCAATATATGATATTATCTCAGTGAAGGCCATGAATCAACCTTCTAATTAACTAATATATAAACATGCAATAGTGCATTGCAACATCTTCAAGCATTACGATACAATCATAAAACCCAACATTAACATGCCAATATAGGAAACCTAACAAACAATTCTTTCAAAACTAGGCCGCAATGATGCAAGCGAGTTTAGTTTAGCCATAACTAGAAATAAATGATGAAGTAATATAAATTTTGAAAGTCTAAATGAAGTAGCCCAGTTATAGTGTAGGATAGTTTATCAGAGTTAAACATTACTTCATTACCGTGGTTCTTCTCTTATAGCATGAAGAGAAGGACCAAATTATCCACCTTATTCCTACGAGTCTTTTGGCAGAATAATCCACAAAAATTATGTCCTAAAGCATTGGGAACAATGTCATTTGTAACAACATTGCTTTAACCTATCAACTCCCTCATCTAACTGGGGATATAAAAAAATTATGCAATTAAGCTCATGAGAACATACAACAATTAATTACTCAACGAGACCGAGGTAATCATCAACTTACTACGTCATCATAAGAGGACACATAGCATGGAGTCTGTTCATCAGCACTATTATACCCTTCACTTTCACTATGAGCCCGGGGAGATGAAGGTCGAGACCCAGCAGGTGAAGTCCTAGCTGAAACAACAACAGGCCACGCAGATCCTCTCCTTGGTGATCCTACATTAACAGCATTAGGAGTCCCCGATGCACTCCTTCTTGAATTTAAGTTAGTTGATGAAGGTTTTGGAGGTGGAACAGGTGGAGGTGGAGGAGACGAACCACCACCACTAACAACAGGATTAACCTCACACAAGTCCTCATTCTCTATCACAGGTCTTTCCCTCGATTCTTGCAAACCCTCAACCTCTTCTTTAACATCTTTCCCAGGAAGATCAACCAAAACTTCATTGCCTAAAGGAGTATGAGTAACATTCTCCTCAAAATGAAGACTTTCCATTAAAGGGTCATCACTCTTTGCCCTATTACTACTCCCAGCATACTCCAAAACATCATCACCAACAACCAATCCAGGCTCCTCCTCTCCACTTTCCTCATCCTTAGTAACAGATTGCAGCTGTGTAACCTGCTCCGGCCGAGCAGAAGAAGACCCGGCACGATTAGGGTTAGGGTTAGGGTTAGAATTAGTGTTCTGAGAACTACCACTAGCAGCAGAAGAACCACGTTGAACATAGATACGAGTCATGCTTCTTAGTGACCCAAAACCCTAATCCAAAAGAGTTTATCGCGTGTTCTTGCCTTGGGAGCAGTGATTCCAATGCCTTTGCTGAACGATTTCTTCAGATCCTCGCAACAAAACGTTCTCTGCATTCCCCTAATAATTCTCATCAGACCCAAATCCTTCAACTACTTTAAACAACAAAACCTTCTTTGAGATGTCGAATTTACCGAGATTTTTCACCACCGTTGATTCAGCTTCCTCCTCCGCAACTGCAACCTGCAACCACCTCCCAGAAAAACTTCATCAAAAAAATCATTTTTTTTTCAATTGGTAACAAGAATCGCACGCGGAAAAATCGAATCGTGAAGATTTAACAGGGAGAGAAATGAGAGATGAAGTTAAACCTGTGAGAATCGTAAAAATTGATGAAAGATTAGAGAAATTAAGAAATTGGGGAAAAAAATTAGGGTTTTGTGTCGGAGAAAGAAAAAGAAAACTGAGAAAAAAAAATGGGAAGAAGAATGCGATAGCGTTTTTAACGGTGGAAGGAAAAGAGAGTGGCACGTGAGATAGAGGTTTGGTTATGACACGTGGTTAGTTTATACAGTTGATGGCACGTGCTATCTTAGTCAAATGGTTTGTGATGATAGATGAATGGTGGTTCAGTGACTCAGATCATTGCTCTAAGGTGGTACCACCACCTTAGCAAGTATTTATCTGGCCTTAATTTTATTTTATTTTTGAAGAAAGAAAATCTGGCCTTAATTATAAACATCATTTTTTTTTTCCTCGTAAACTTAGCTCAGTATGGACAATGCATAAAATATGCAAGGTCTGGGTTCAAACTCTGACCACCACCAAAAGAAAAAATCATTTTTTTATGAATAAATTAATTAAAAGCATCATTTGACAAAGAGAAATGAGTTTATAGATATATAAGTGCTCTTTCAGATTATTATATTCATTTCGTCAAACATAATTCTGATTAATATTGTTAATTTGTTTTCTTATTTATAGATAAACAATGAACACCTCTAAAACTCATACACAAACTTATAAGTTTTAGATTTAAATTTATATATATATATATATGAAGGTGACAATAGCAATGTTTTCATTTTATGCTCTGTATGGATCGATGAAATTGAACAAAGTGAAGCGGAATGAAACATAATGGAAAGGAGTAGAACGGAACACATTTTAAAATGTCGACAGAGTCTGAACCTATTTTAATTTGGAAAATGTTAACGAGTGTCCTGAGACATTTGTCAAGGGTCTTAAATAGGAGTAACTTTTTATAAAAACATGTGTATTTAATGCATTGAAAATTAAACTATTTGACTTTTTTAAAAAATAATTTCCAAATTTAAAATGCTTAAAGAGTGTCCCGAGGGCACTCATTAACAAGATCCTTTTAATTTTCTAATTCTACTTTTATCCTTATTTAAAAGACACTATATTATAAAAAAATTAAATCATGTATTATCTTTTACTAAAATCATGTATTATGTACTAACTGAGTTAAGCTTACGAAGACATATTTTATTATTATTATTATTATTATTATTATTATTATTATTATAAAAGAAAATCATTTGTGTTTTAGTTCATATGTTGTAGACTTGAAGGCAATCTAATCATAAGAGATACATGGAATGTTTTGTAACATGTTGTGTAATGTGTATGATTATCTTGTATACATATATTGCATATTTGATTTTAATTTTAAGTCAAATGGTGGAAAAAACCAAACTGTTAGGAAGACTGAAAGTGAGATATAGACTTATCTTTTATTCTAGCATTGTTGCACTGTTAACGATTTAATATCATTTCACAAGGCAGTTCCTGCTTTTGAAATACATCAAAGCTCATAGCCACACTCATTTTCAGTTCCTACAATATGCTTTCTATTATGTTGTTTTTGTCATTGTCACCGAGCCATGTATTTACATCACTTTACATGCTTTGTATTTTGTAGGGTTAAAACTCTCTTGGACATGCCATTGTTGGGGCTGATGCTGATTTTATGGTACTGTATTTTTTCATGGATAAATCTATTACTCTTTTTAACTATGTATATGTTAATAGCTTATTCGAGTTTGACTTGCCACTAAAATTTTCTCTTTCTATTTTATTAAATTTGTGATTAAAAAAACTATTAAATTAGATAACAACATAGTATTAATATGTTTGTGCGTAACTCCAAGTTGTAGAAAAGTCTATTTTTATTGTAATAATAACATAGAAAAGTCCTAAATAAGCCTCAATAGCATCAATCAATTTAAACTTCATTTTAAAATCAAGTTTAACTTACTCATCTTAAATCTCCTCATATTAACCTTTTCAACTAAATATTAATGTTTATAACTTACTTGAGTTTGAATTGATAATAAAATTTCCACTTTCTATGTTGTAAATATTCGTTTTTAATATAAGAAAAATGTGATCATTTGTGTTGCTACAAAGTATAAAATAAAATGTTTTTGGAGAATGAGAGAGTACCTATAACTAACACTTTCTCTCATGTGAGAGTATCATAGATACTAGAGTTTTAAAATTTATCCTAAACCTCCAAAGTTATCATTCAATATATATTTTTATTCTCCCATATTTGGTGGGATTTTCGGTCCAATGAAGTAGAAAAAAATAATCCAAGTCAGGTGGGGAGGAGACTACTCTCCAAATTAAGTACTTAGAGAGTTAACTTTGTTGACATAACAAGTTGAATCCTTCTATGTATATTTCATCCCTCCATCTCTAAATGATTGATTAATAAACCTCCTTCCCTATTTATGTTATCTTTTGGAATATTTAATGATATTCTTGGTTTTTTTATTGGTTATGATGCCACGTTATGGTGAAGGAATGAGATCAGATTTTTATAACGCTAAAGGATAATCAAAGAATCAAACAATGATTACTTCAACATCTATGTCTAGTTTCCGCCCAAAATTATATCTTTGAAGTTTGTGTATTCTCCGAAGGTTCTTTATTAAAAATTAGAAATTCAACATTCAACATAAGCACATGATTATTTGGCGGTCATCCTCCTCACGTTAAGCATAAACAATGTTGAAAATCAGCATGATTTTGTCCAGAAGGGAAGAGCTTGTGTCCCATAATGACTGTTGTGAGGGTTAACATATAACAGTGTTTACAGTCCTTGAAGTTGTTGGGTCTGACGTGACATGTTGATAAGAACTCAAAAGTAACATATTTTATGTGTTAATTTAGGCATTTTAGTGACTTGTGCTGCAAGTTATCTAAGGAAAAACTACCAAATTGGGTTCTTTTACCATTTATGCTTTACATGCCTTACTCAACTCTTTTTGTGCAGGAAAATGCAAGCAAGGATAAAAATGTACCAAGTTCACAAGATTTCGCTATTAGCGAAATCTGCGCCATTAGCGAAA
>Ga0228710_1004549_pt1 | contig 21867 bp, 7 predicted proteins | sample MedpolnodulmetaG_FD_177995 | JGI IMG/M metagenome (GOLD analysis project Ga0228710, IMG submission 177995) | Root nodule microbial communities from Medicago polymorpha collected in Santa Monica, California, United States - pink nodules | ecosystem: Host-associated > Plants > Roots > Nodule...
CCCCTCTCTCCCCCCCCCCCCCCCCCCACCCCCCCCACGCTCTCTCTCTCTCTCTCTCTCTCTCTCTCTCTCTCTCTCTCTCTCTCTCTCATCACCCACCACAACCACCATCCTCTGCCGCATCCTTTAACTCATTCACCTTCTCCGACCGACATCAAAATATTAGTGCGATCATAAGCATCCCCCCCACCCACACACACACACAGACATTCACACACCTTAACTCTTTCATTTAGTCTAAACTCTACGGTCTGTTCAACTTTGTCCCACCCTCCTCCCTCCTCCCCTTACTCTACAATAAGTGATTGTTCCGAGCATTGTTGTCAAAATCCCGACTTAAATCCTAAAAATCACAATTTTGCGATTTTACTTAGCTTCAACGATTCAAATCTATAACAGAATCCCAAAACAGACAAAATTCTAGTAAAATTGTATCAAAATCACTCGAAGTCATGAAATCCATGCAAAATCGCAGGATTTTGAAGGATTCTATCCATTTTTATCATGCAGGTCAATTTTAAACCGGTTTGTCGATGACCCATTTCGTACACGTGGCCCGGTTCTATAAATACATAAAATACCAAGTTTTTTTATTCACACACACCAAAGGTGTCTTCACCGTAAGAGATTGATGAAGACGACCATGTTGATATGATCGGGGATAATCCATATAACTGACGATTTCTTCGTGATTTATTATTGCATTTAGGTTTTGCTTAATAAGCATTTTGTTAGACATCCAATCTTTTGCCTTGAAACTTAATAGTCACTATCAAGTATTTCGTCAGACATCTAGGATTTGCTTTTAGTATTTTATCTAGGTTGTTTAACATTATTATGACTATTAAAGAATATTTAACATCTAGATTTTGAGCCATTTATGATTATATGTAATTTACAACATATATTTATGATTATTTTTGTTTTGGTAAAATCCATCGATTTTGATTGCGATTTTACGATTTTTTATTTTGCTATCATATATCGATTCTACTAAAGTAGTTTAGTAAAATTCTTTGATTTTGATTGCGATCATGCGATTTTCGATTTTTCTATTCCTTTTCGACCTGAAGCAAAATCCCGATGTTGACAACCTTACTCTTTTTTAATATTAAAACAATATAACATTAACTACAAAGTTCAATAATCTGAGATAAATATTTGTCCTAATAAAGTTACAGGCTTTATGCCTGCATCGAAACACCCAAAGAATTACCAGAAGGGGAAAATCAACTTTACAACGCCTTGAAACGCAATAACAAATTAGGCAAAAATATTAGTGTTGTAGAGTAAGGGAAATGACCATTGAAGATATATAGTCATTGAAACTTTTTGCTGAACATTGTTAATTCGCACAGCTAGCCTTCGAGAACATTACTACCCAAGTACTTTAGAGGATGTATTCACATATATACGATATACTAGAGAAACTTATGAAAAAAGTTTTAGAATTAGTCATGGATTATTAGATACAACTTATAACATATCATTAATAATAAGGAAGGAAGAAGAAAGAAATTGTGTACCTTGAATTAGGTTGATGAAGGATAACAGCCGACAACTATATGAGAGGGATGACTACCCTCATTCCGTCTAGCTTTAGGTTTTCACAATGCTGTTCAGAATGCTTAACCGTCTGATGGGATGACGTTTAAATAGCTAAACGGCTGAGGGCAGGGACCTCTCATTGGGCTTAGCTAAATGGTTCAACTCATCACGGTCAATTTAGAAAAAATAGTCCAATCATACATATTCATCAATTAATTAGTGTTTAACACAATTGACCATAATTTATAATACTCCCTCCGTCCCAAATTGTATAACGTTTTGAGCATTTTACACATATTAAGAAATGCAATTAATATTGTGTGGAAAAGAGATATTATGAATTGTTTTACAAAATTGTCCTTAATAAATAATATGAGAAAGATAATTGAAAGAATTGGAAGAGGAGAGAGTAATAAATAGTTAAGGTTATAATAGGAAAAATAACATTAATGTTGCATTGGTATTGTAACGCGACATATAATTTGAGACAATTTTTTTTTCCTAAAACGACATACAATTTGGGACGGAGGGAGTATAATATTAACTTATAATAATTGATTATTGTCAATCCATAATTGATTAATTAAATAATTAAGCTAACAATTTATCCAATCTTATCTTATCTTAATGATTCTTTTGAATTTGTCTTAAAGCTTGTACCAAAGGGTTTATTCCACAAAAGATTGGCTTTGATGAATAAAATCGCTAGAGGAAAGTTGTTTGAGGGTCCATTTGTTTCAGATCTTTTTAAAAAAAACATCTTTTTTTTTAAAAAATCACTTTTTTATTTTTAAGTGTTTGTTTCAAATTTTTATTTTATTAAAAAAATCTATTTTGACCCTAAACTGAAAAGTTATTAGAATTAGGTTTTCTCAAAATCAATTTTCTTTTTTTTTTTTTTAAATAAGGAGGTAACACATGTACAAGTTAAAACTCATTTTTTTTTTTTTAAAAAAAAATTGATTTTTATGGGTAGTAGACAAACAAAAAAAACTTCAGATTTTTTTTAAATTCTCTAAAAAAAAATCTCTAAATTCTTTTAATACAAAATCTATTTTTTTTAAGGCTGAAACAAACGCACCTTGAATCTTGCAATGTAGTAAATGAATCTTTGTACTTCATTTTGACAGTCATGAAATGGACAATAAGATGAATGCTTCAAACTCTTGATTTTGGTGACATCTAGGACTCAAATGTGTGGGTTGATATCTTGTTAACAGGTTTGTCGAGTCAGAAAGAGTAGAACTTGTATAATTTTCCATATTGTATCTCAAGAAAATTATGTTTTATGTTTTTTTTTTAACAAGAAAATTATGTTTTATGTTAAACTTGAATTTCATAACAGTGTTGATCTTATTTAAGTGTTTATTTGTGGTTAAACATCAAAGCTTTAAATTGTATTGAATTTTCAATGTTATAGTTCACATCTAAATTTGTATAGACTAGTACATTGTAGATTTGATTGTATAAAAATCGTTAGTAATAAATAATAACGTTACCTAAAATATACTATACTCAATTTTGAGTTGAAATGAATCTTAAACAAGTTATTCAAAACTCAATTGAATTCAGTTTCGATTAAATATTCAATTATTTGTTATAGAAAATTGTCTCCGGTGTTGTGTGTTTTGCATTTAGACTTCAACATTTTGTGATAAAATCGATTCAATTGCGTAAATTTTCGCAAAACATTTTTGAAAACAACTCTTAACTGATAAAAGCACGAAACTCTCTTCACCCTCTCAAGACTTTGGATAGCACACATACTCTAACACTCATGACCCCTCAAGGGTGGTAGTATTTTTGTAGATCGCAGTAGTACCTTTGGGTCTAGCGGAAGGCGCCACTCCCACAAAATAGTGAACCTGAAGTTTGACTTCTTATTGAAAAGGTATTGACGTTTAGTGTTAGACACATCTTAAATATGATTACATCCCATAAATAGAATCTATGTATAACCCAGAAAAACCAATTAGTCCTGTAATTGCATTTTAATTATTGGAATACAATATTTGAGATTTCGTTCCTTTATTAGTACAATGAACGGAATACCATTGCCCTTAAAACATTTTTGGGCACAACATTTAACCAGAGTATTTCTAATTTTGTACTATCAGTCAAAGAAAGCTATTCAAAACAATTTTATTAATGATCATATTATATCACTGATTCAGATGGAATAACATAAGATAAGATGATTTCTCCTAAAAAAAAGACTAGTGAAAATTTATAATTATAACATAGCACAATCAGCATCCAACTTTAGCTACATATTTTATTTAGTTCATACATGCCACATGACACGATCATTTGATATAATTAACCCCCATAAGTAACAATATATATTCATAGTGTGACATGAAATATCCACTAAATTACTTCTCTTTAGAGCCTTCTTCCTTTACTGAGGGATCTTATTAAGCTTACAATAAAGATAATCCTCAAATTTCTTGGTCTTGTACTTTGGTGGATTCTCTTGGTTAACCAACGTTGGATGAGGACCAATTTCGTGTTCTGGCTTTGGCTCTATAAACACTGGCCATGACATTCTTGTCTCATCTTTGTTCACCGTTGTTCTGTGCAATACAGACTTGTATTTTCCATTGCTCAATATCTATAAATCACCATAAAATAAAATATCATGATTTCATTATTCAAAATTTATAATTAGTTTCTGATAATCAATTGGGTAGTATTTGTTAAATAAGTAATTTTGAATTATTAAGTTTTTTTAGGGAATAAATTTTTATTTATTTATTACTAGCAAACAATTTAAAAGATATATTTTGCTTCATATCTATTTGTTGACCGGTTCCTAAATAACCAAATATCTCTTGAATTTCTATTTGACTCATTTTTATTGTTATTAGGATATTTACGTGCAACTTATGCTTATTTGCCAAAGTGCTTTTAGTTGCTGGTTGTTCATCACGTTTATTTTACACACATGCCATAAGGAACCAACAACCACTCACACTACCCTTCCTTTGTTTTTCAACAAAGTACTCACTTGCCAATATATATATAGTAATTGCTAGTAACACAAGAAAGTACAAGGAAGAACATATTCATATACTCTCTCATTTGCATTTTTCTTAGTACATAACAATCCTTTTCTCTCCTCCAAATACACTTAGTTCCTAGGATTAAGTTTCTTTTGTTCATTCAGATTCAAGCTATTTTGTCACATGTGGTATGATTCATATCGGAAAAGGACATGTTAAACATTGGAGGATTTATGTTTATTAAGAAGATAAATCCTTAAGGATAATAACTTCGTCACACCTCAGGTTATATATCGGTTTATTATTTTGCATGTTTCAAATGAATTGTGTTGGATGATGTTGATAGAGTTGTATCCGTGGCAACGTTATACAACAATATCAAAGACATCTCTCTCATATTATTATTTTTTTGAATAAATCTCTCTCATATTTATTCTCATTATCATTCAATTGATGCTTATATATATTTTTTTGAAGGATATGCTTTTATTTATATGTTGATTATTATTTGAAGACTATACCTACCACATTTTTAGGCACAATTTCATGAATTAGTATACAAAGATAAGGTGTGTGTATATACATACCTCCATTTGGTCACCAATGTGAATGACAAGGGCATTAGGGACATATTTAACATCATACCATTGACCATCTCTAGAGGCTTGAAGGCCCTGCACCTCATTGGGGACTAAAATGGTAAGAAAAGACATATCTGTGTGTGGAGGAACACCTAGAACAAGATCAGGAACTGGACATGGTGGGTAGTAGTTGATTTTCAACATGTGAATCAACTCATCTCCACCTGCAGCTTCCTTAAGTTCATGTTCTTCAAGCCCAAGACCAGTTGACAAACTTTTGAATAGTTTGTCTGCCACTTCACGTAGGTACTTGCCATATTCCTCATTCACTTCCCTGCAAGAAAAGTAAAAAATTGAAGAACAAATTTAAATAATTTAATATGCATCATTTTATATAATAATTATAAATCACTCTTTTTAGTCTCATGTAAGTTTAATTATTTTCACTACATTTAATGATATTTGTCAATAAAATGTCACTTAGTTACTATACTATACAATTACTTTTTAAAAGATGAATTAGGCCCTGTTGTTACAGCCTATTGTTTTTATTGATTTGGTTGTTGTAATGACATTTTATATAAAATTTCGAGTTCAAACTCTGGTCACCACATTTATAAAAAAATTAAGAAAATTAATTACTATTATTAACTAAATTTTTATAAGCTTAACATTGTGTTTTCCTTTGAGTTTTGAAATAGTCCTCTAAGTTTGTTTCTTTAATTTTAATTATTAACAATATGTTCATTCGAGATGTTGAATGACTCTTATGAGTTGGGATGCCAACATAGTCTTTTATTGTGATGCACAGATTTTATAAAATAAAAAAGACTAAAGGAAATACTTGAAATTTTTTAATTCTATTTGGTTTCCTGTAGGCCAAGCATATTTAGCATATTTTTTAATACAGATAATCATATTTAAAGCACTGTAAACACTAGATGTAAATGCATCAATCAAGCATATTTAGTGTTCACTAGTGCTTTAAAGCACCGTATTATGGGTTAGAATAGGCCAAACTCACATATGAATAATAATGTTAATTTTTAGTTTCAATTTGAAATAAATAACTTATATATATTTAGAAATGCATGTAATTCCGAGGTTCAAACTCCGACTACCACCAAAAAAGAAACGCATGTAATTAATAGATGTTAGTTAATACGACAAGTGTGATATAGGTAGATGGTGCTCTCTTCATCAAAGAAAGGTAGATGGTGGTCCAAATGCTTAACAAGAACAAGCAAGACAGAAGAGATGTGCTTGAATTAGAGATGTAGGAGTAAAATATTTGTCTTCAATACTAAATATGGTCCTTAAAGATCAAGTTTAGATAAATATTCAAGTTTCAATAAACATTTAAGAATATAAATGGGTGGTCAAGTACACGTTGTTTAACACTTCCTAGAGTTATTGACTTATTTATTTTTTTTTTTTAGATAGACGAGATGACAAAACCATCATAAACTCACACACAAAGTGGAGGTACGGAGCTTGAACCCCGGCCATGATGTCCGGCCTAACAATTTCGACATTTTTGCCAATTGAGTTAGAACTTATGATATGTTATTGACTTATTTCTATGGAGGAGCCAAGTACACGTTGTTTGTTTATGTAAATGAGTGGTCATAATAAAAAAAACATGTAAAGAAAGTGGCTATATCTTCATTTTCTAAAAAGAAGATAATTTTATTTCAAAGATAAAAACAAACAAGTTTACAAATATAATAAATTTTTTAGAAATGAAGAAAATTCAAACTCATAAAGAGAAACGTTAATATTTAGTTGGAGGTAAGATTTTCTTGGTTACAATTGGAGGTAAGATAGGGACTACCAACCAAACCTTCTTTGCACCTCAGAACAAAGTCCTCCTTTTTGGAAGGTTTAATTAAATTGCATGAACGTTATCATTTTGATAATGTTACCACTAATATAAACCTTTCAGAATGAAAAATAAATAAATCTTTCAATGCAACCTAATTCACATGTTGCATATACGACTCTAGAGATCTAGATTGCGACATTTCCTTTTTCTCTACATACAACTTTTTTAATAAAATTTATTCTTACCGTATAAATAAGGGTGACATTAACACCAAACTCTCATTAAAATTAAAAGTACTCATAATTCGACGAGACTTGCGATTTTGTCCTATGAAAATCAAAATTTATTCGATTTCTTTTGTAAAAACTGTTCAGATCTGGTCAAGTTTCATATTAGTTTTTCGAAATTTAATCAATTAAACTCAATTACAAATATGAATTTTAATATTTATTATTTTTATATTTATTATGAGATATTATATTAATTTTAATTTTTGCTGGACATTTTTGAATATCAATAAACTAGATTATATTTTTCTACTATTACTTTTGTGTATTTCAGTCTATTTAACTACTAACTAACTATTTTTTTAGGAAGACTAACTAACTACTTTATTAGCTAACTAGTCTACTAATAAGAGTAATTTAATCAAAATAAAATTAATTTTACTATAAAAATGAATATATTTTTATATGGACAAATGTTAATTGTTAGTAGTTCTTTAGGGGGAGAAGAAATGTATGAGAGCCAATTATTGACCTCCTAAAAGGTACTCTCTTTTTTTTTTTAAGGGCCTAAAAGGTACTCTTTGTATGTGCAACTCAAAATAATAATAACCTACTCTAACAAAAAGAATGTACGAGATTATTGTCCTCCTAAAAAGTATTCTTAGTATGTCCCAACTCAAAATAATGGACTAGTCTAAGTCTCTAACATAAAATACAAGTGTTATCTACTCTGATTAAGGAATTAAATATAGTAAAATTATTTTAAAATTTTTGTAGTTAATCTCTTTAAAATATAAAAGAATATTCTTTTTCACATAATTTTTTCTTAACAAATACTCGGGACACCGATTAGTATGACCAAAAACAAATATACAACATTATTCCTTAAAAAAAAACATTATTCTTTGTAAAGGAAAAAAGATAACATTATTGTTGAAATTAATTAAACTATAAACATACCTATAAGAAGCAGGGTTACTAGGCCAAAAACGGTAATTAATGGAAGAAGGTGGCCATATAATATGAAACAAATGATCTACCCAACCTTTCTTCCCATTCACCTCTTTTTGAAGTTTTGTACCATACCCTTCCAATGAATCAGACCCAACAGGTTTAGCAATAACCTCTTTTTCATCTTGTGGTAACTCAAAGAATTCTTTACCAACACTTTGCAATTTTTTTATAACTTCATTTGGAATATCATGGTTCACAATTTGAAACATTCCCCATTTTGTACTTGCTTCCATTATTTCATTTTGTATTTTTCCTTCATCTGGGTTGCTGAAATCTATTATAGGTACCTCAAGTTTCACACCTTGAACTGTTGTTGTTCCTGGTGACTCAGTTTCTGACCTAAGGAACATGGATGGGATTGTAGATGTAGCATCTTTGGATTGATGAGCTATTGTTTGTACCCTTAGAACCTCCATTGTTACTTTTGTTATTTGGATTTTAAAGATGAAATGGTTTTTTTTTTCTTTCTTTTGTGGCTGAAGTGTTCAATTGATTTCTTTAGTGTTGGGATTTATAGGAAAAAATCATCTACTACCTACCAAAGGAAAATGAGTATTTATGTATACTATGTAAGGTAGGTTGTATTTATGTAATAAAATGTATATTTTATATTAACAAAAGTTTATGTATCCGGTTAAAAAAATTGGTCCAGATACAACAACTTTTATTGACCAAAAATTCTCTTATAAATAAGACCGGAGGAAGTATATACAGGGTTAACATTCAAACTCCGGACATCACACATTCACACTTATTCATCTTAAAATGATGAATTTCTAATCATTAATTAAAATAGCAATTCTTTTTTTTTGGTCAAGTAGCCACTAGACTAGAGCTCACACAATTAAATTGTGGAGAAGTAGGGTGTTCGGGGTTCGAACCCCGACCCCTGCATATAATATGCAATATCACTACCAACTGAGTTAAGCTCACAGGGATATTAAAATAGCAATTCTATAAAATTAAAAAAACTGATCTCTTGATATATATGCACATATAAAAAGGAAATATTTACATCTAATTTGTTCATTATGTATATGATCTTTCGAAAATTATTCTTCCATTATTAAATGTAAACATTAGGGATGTTGGAGTATAAAATTTATGGAATATAAATTACTAAAATATTTGTCACAAAGAAATGACCAAAATGAATCTTTAAAACATGTCTAAGAAAAGAAAATTTTTGATCATGTGAAAGAATCTTTAAAAGGTAAATAATCAAATCAAATAAATATTATCTAAAAGATAAATGACAAAAAAAGGATTTTTAACCAATTTTTTTACAAGAACTAACACATCGTTTTATGTTATTATCACAAATATGGTGTACGAAACGCATTCTCCAATTTTCGGCGGAAATTAGGTAAACCATCTTTGAATGATTATTAAGAAAATTTAGAAAATAATTGCAATTTCTTATTGAAAACAAAACTCAATGAACGTGTAAAAAAACAATGAACGTGCATGATATTTCTCAAAATATATTTACTACCTTACAACGGAAAGTTAGTCTGCAATGAATGCAACACCATGGGTTGCTTGTTTACAAGTGGAGTAGTATTCACGTGGAACGTTTCTCTTCACCAAACTAACTTTTTTTTTTCTTTTCCTAAAGGTGTTTTTAATTTGTACTCACTCTAATCCTTTTTATAAAAAAAATCAAAGAGAGTACACACTTGTTAAAGTTTTTAAAAGTGAAAATTTGATATTGAAAAAAAACAATTTTGATAACTTTAAAAATTTGAATGCATAATTTTTGAAACATAACTATTATACGCACTTTTTTAGCATGTCTCCTTAAAACACACATTATCATTCTTTTAAAATTAAATATAATTATAGGACCAACTTTTTTTTCGAAAAATTGATATTCGTAACTTAGGGATTAAACTACGAAAATTAAAAATATTGATATTAGTATTAGTTTTTTAATAGTTGATATTATTTTTAAAAATAAATTAATAAAATAGTTTAGTTGCTAAAATTCACCAATAAGGTGTTTGAAGTTTGAACCCCAACTTTTACATATTACAATATGTTGTCTCTATGAAGTGAGTTATGTTCACGGAGACTAAAAAATTATCTTTTAACAAAGATAGACGTTTTATAGCGTCCTTATAATATTTATCATTAATTCATTTTAATATTCAAATAAGATGTTATGAAAAGTGACAATAAGATTTAATTTATATTCAACAAATTGGAGAGTACTATGAACAAATTCATTTATTTTCTTTTATAATTTTATGATAAAAATAATACGAATGAATATATATACCTACTAAATCACCGGTGCATTTGTTTACAACAAGACAATATCCCAATTGATGTAACATAAACCTTTAGATCTTGGTGGTAGTTGAGATAGACGGTTCTAGTCTTGCCACATAGTAAAATCCAACGTTTTTTTTGGACCGATATATAAAATATTCTAATGTTAGAGAACATTCTGTATTTGTGCAGTAAACTATTAATTTTTAATGTTCTTATGACAGATTCTTCACTTAGTTGATACTTCCAAACAAAATTGTTTAATGTCACGACTTGATGATATGTGGTGCAATCCACACGACGTGTATACATCAGATTTTCAATGCTACAAAATGTTGTTTACTATAGCATTGCTCATTTCCATAATATCTATTCAATAATACAATTGCATATTCTTTTTTAACTTTACATTAAATATTTTTTAATATAAGTCTGCTCATATACAATATTAATATTAAATACTTTTTAATATAAGTATTCTTTTTTATATTCTTATAAATTAGTATAATATTGTTATTTGAATTCTTATGATATTTTGGAGTTTAATAAATTTTACATATGGTTCTACGGTCGTCCTATGTTTCATGTTCGTTTTTGTCACGTCTACATCACATTGGACCATCACTTATGACTATTAAATAGCTGTCTAACATACATTCTAGAAACTATCCTTTTTCGGATTGATTCCTAGTTTTAAAACCGGCTAAAACCGGTCCGACCGGGAATCGGTTGGTGTTCCGGTTCGATCCAAATATTGGATCGGCCGTGTAATTAAACCGGTGTTAACCGGAAAAACTTGGTAAAAACCGGCAAAAAACGTTGCCTCGGCCGGTTTTCAGAACCGGTCCGGTTTAATTAATATTATATGTTTAATGTCATTAATTAAATCGATTAAACGCTGATTAATGCTTTATTACCAATCAAGAAGGAGAAGAAAGTAAAGAAAGAGGGAGAAATGGGAAGCATGTGAAAGAAGAAGAGTGAAGTAGTGAGAGCTAACATCCTCATTCATCATCATTTACCACTTCAATTTTAAAAATCATCAAATTAGAGGTTGGTTTCCCTATCCCTTTCCTTCATGCATGTAGAAATTTTATGAATTGACATTTAGGGTTTTATTTGGGGAAAAAGGAATGTTAGGTTTTTATGAGTTTGAGTAATAAGAACAGTGAGAGTAAAATTATATGAACGTAAAGAATTTAAACCATAATATTGATGTTTACGAATTATTAGTAGATACTACTTATATTATACTTTTAAGTAGAATATGATATTAATTGAGAATACTAGGGTCCTTCCTAGCTAGTCGGACTCTCCGCTCTGTTCATTTGCGGGATGTGCAAGAAGGTAAGTGAGAACAGCCACTTATGGGAGTTAATAATAATCCTCCACCTTGCCAAAACAAGAATGGACTGTATGCATAATTGGGGCAGCCTGGTCAACTTATTACTAAAAAAAATTTAAATTATAAAGTATTATGTATATGCGGTGGGTTTTATCTTGATGATGTATCCAAATTAAAGTATAAAAGTAAAGTGATTGCATAAGAATTTTATGTCTGAAGAATATTAACTGATCATTTGAGATGAATTGCATCTAATTTCTCTTTCATGTTTTATAAATAATAAAAGTAAAAATCTTGCTCAAGGACATGATTATGCTTTATCCCACTTTGGGAAATTCACTGAGACTATCAATATCTCACCCCACGTTGAATTATATTTTTCAGGTATAAGCAATTTTAAGGTATCATTAAAGGCCGGATTACAGTCAGTGTTTAGATTTAGGACTTCTTTCAAGATTGTCATTTTGAAATTCTTGTTTATGTAAAGATTTTATTAAAGTATAATGTTAATTTCACTGTTTGGTTTGTAAACCTTGGTCAAAATTTTAGATGCATTAATTAAAAGAATCCGAACTAAGTTCAGATTGAAAAAATTTCCGCACTTGAAAAAGTTGTTTATATTTTTCTCTCTTTAAAAATATTGGATGTTACACTGCATATTGCTTACAATGTTATCTCTTTAGCAAAAAACCAAGTGGACCTCCCGGATCACAAGTATTCATTTCTACGGACTTTAGAAGTTGGAGGAAAGTTAGGAATAGAAAACGTTGTTCCTTTCTTAAACATATAGGGAAGAATCATTTATCACCACACAACAATGCAATGAAAGCTTGTCAATACTTCTTAAATCAAATATGGGCATCTTAAGAATGTTATTGAAGTGTAAAGTTCGAGTCAAATTTTGAATAATCGACTATGTCTCAAGGCTTCAAATGACAATGTTTGTTGGTAAACACTTCAAGCTTGTGATTTTAGATGAGTTCGGATATGCTCCATTTACCTTAGCTCCATTTACCCCATTTACCTTTATGGATATCTGACATGTGGCAAAATAGTATCCAACGGTTGAAATTAAAAAGGAAAAAATAAGTAATAAAACAAAATCCCTAGCCTAGCACTGTTCACTTTCTCCTTCAATTAACCTCCCGTCCAACCCCTTCCCCTTACAACCCATAACCATTCGATTGCTGCCGCTCGCTGCCGTCAATTACACCATCGTCGCCAACCACATCTCTTGCTTTCATCGTCGCTCACTTATGTCCAATCACTGGTTTCATGAGCAGATTTTCGTACCACAAACGTCGTCACTAATCAGTCCAACGGCGACGTCACTAATCAACCTATCATAGCAGCAATTACTTATAAAACAATGCGTTTTGGTGTGAGTGAGAAACAAACAGAACTGAGTTTGGGAATTGCCAAAATAGTAGTTTTCAAAAAGAGTCTATGGTTTCCTTTAATTCATTGCATTTGCATTTGAGTGAAAATTAATTATGTAGGAAACGGGTTCTGATGGAGCAAATGTGTTGACAACACATGTTCAGAGTGAAGGATATGAGAGATGAGAAGATAGGTAACAAACAATCACAAGCGTGTCTCCTTATTTTAGCCTTTTTAATTTCAACCGTTGGATACTATTTTGCCACATGTCAGATATCCATAAAAGCAAATGAGGTAAATGGAGCATACCCAAACTCGTGATTTTGAGGGGTCACCATGAAGGAAGCAAATCGAGAAATCAAGGTAATTTTCTTAAATTGTTAAAACTTTTAGCATCTTACAATGATGAAGTTGCAAAAGTTGTGTTGAAAGATGTTCCATAAAAATGCAAGTATACTTCACATCAAATTCAAAAACAACTTTTGTAAATTCTTTCTAGTAGGGTGAAAAAGCATATTTGTGAAGAAATTGGTGATTCTAAATTTTGCATCGTTGTTGATGAAGCTCGTGATGAGTCAAAAAATGAACAAATGGCTCTTGTTTTAAGATTTGTTGATAAAACTGGTTTAATACAAGAGCGATTTTTTGATGTGTCACATGTTAATAACACACCTTCCTTAATTCTTAAGGAAGCGGTATGTGGTATATTTTCTCGATGTAACCTTGATGTTTCTAACATTCGTCTCCAAGGGTACGACAATGCTAGCAATATGAGGAGAATGAAATAGCTTACAAACACTTTTTATGAAAGATTGCCATTATGCTTACCATGTCCACTGCTTTGCTCATCGATTGCAACTTGCCTTAGTTACTGCATCAAGAGAAGTTACATCAATTCATCAATTCTTTGAGAAGCTGGATTTTGTTGTCAATGTTGTTGGTTCTTCTGCTAAGTGCCACGATGACTTACAAGCCGCACAATCAAAAGAAATCGCAAATTGTTAGAGATTAGGGGAGATTGTAACTGGTAAAGTAAAAACCAAATTGGTGCAGTGAAAAGAGTTAGAGATACTCGTTGAGGATCACATTTCAACTCTATTTGTGAAAAGAGCTGGAGATATTCGTTAGAGTAAACATTTCCATTAGTGACCCATTATGAGAATTTTGCATAATGATTATGTAATTTGCATAAGTAATTATCATGATGACCATATTGAATACTATTTTGACTTGAATTCAATATGATTCTCATTATGTCTATCCGTATTCCCAAATGAGTGTTGGAGTAAATCAAAAATCTTTAATGCTATTTTAATTGGAGTGATAGCAATGAGGGTCGGAAAACTCGAATAGATGGCCGAAAAACTCTAAATCTCCCCAAATTCTATATGGGTGGATTGGGGTTTCAAAGCATGTGGAAAATGAATGATGCTTGAATTATGAAGATTGGTTGGTCTTTTAAGAGAGAAGAGTCAAGTCTTCGGGACCAATTTCTTGTGCTGGTAGATATGGGTGCAAGAATTTAGTTACCAGTGACATCGTAGCTTGCAACACCAATTCTTTGACAATACTACAAAATTTGTATGACTTTTAGACACGTATTATTATGAAAGTTCATTGCTATAATGCTATTACAACCCATGTGTGCATATAGCTTGAAAGTCAGTATTCATATTTTCATATTACATCAGTTGCATGTTATATCATAAAAAAAGAAAAAAACACTAACAAATATTGACAAATCGGATCTGTAACACACTTAACCACAGCATGAGCCGCATGCAGGCAGTGAACCTGAAAGTTCAATAGGGATAAAAACATATTAGCAAATATGGAAACTAAACAAGCAAAATAAACATCTAAATAAGCAATATAGAAAATATAAACTCACTATGATCACGTCCGCGGATACTATCTAGCCCGCGAACATTGTCAAGGCCGCCACGAGGAGGGCCCCGGGGACCGCCACCATATGGTCCCCCACCACCACCACCACCGCCGCCGCCAGGACCTCCACCGCCATATTTCTTACCAGCAGAACCTTTCCTGTAGGCATCTGATTTTTCCATCTAATGGGTGATGAAAACATTGTAAGAATACATCAATTTGGTAACAAAACATCTATCATAAAATCAAAATCTATAATAGGGAACAAGAAACAAATTAATACCGAGAACATTGTAGCAAAAAACACGCCTATGAAGTTGACAATGGCCCAGAAGAAATCAGTGATTGTCTTGAGCCGCCATATTGATCGCTTTGATTTAACAGTACCTGCACACACAAAAACCCACATTAATCATTTTGCGATGTCAAGAAAGAAATAATGTATATAAAAGGTCTACTTTGGATTCAATACACATGCTGAAAAACTGTCAAACATCGTACAATATACTATCAAGTTCAAAAAGCACAACAGCGTAACTGGTAACCATGATCTGAAGTTACAATCTTTAATGAGATCAATGTGATGAGTTAGGTTTACAACATCACACTCTTCTTTAAACACTAGACAGACACACAAAGCAAACAAAAAGACAAATCATCAAAACAATAAGCATAACAGACTTAACGTGTCAGATAAGCCGACTATATGAGCACTCAAAACCAGATCAGCAGCCTTCACTAGACATCAGTGAGAAAATGATGATGTGAGAGGGAAGGGGGAAATGGGAGCGAAAACGGGGAAGTTCATCTCCAAATCTAAATTCAACATTACATAGAAAGGTTTACAACATAACATCCTCCCTTAAAACACTAAACAGGCACACAAAGCAAACGAAAAAAACAGATCAGCAGAAACAATAAGCATAGCAGATTTAACGTGCCAGATCAGCCGACTAAATAAGCATTCAAAAACCAGATCAGCAGCCTTCACTAGAAGGCAGTGAGAAAATGATGATGTGAGAGGGAAAGCGGGAAATGGGAGCGGAAAAGGAGAAGTTCATACTCTCAGTTTAAATTCAACATTGCATAGAAAGGTTATTTAATAATACGACGACACATTTTGCTTTTCCCACAAATCCAACAGTGATTTGTTACTACAGCTAAATTAAAAGGATGAATAATTCAAATATTTTCCCTTTTAGAAATATCAAATTACAAAACAATTAACAAAACAATTCCATAATTGGCTGCATAACGTTTTTTCTGGATAAGAAATATATTTTTTAAAAATTAGTAGAATATTAATGTGTTAGAATAAAAAAATAAAAGTGAGTTGAAGTACTTATGGTAATTGATTAGTAAGAGGAGTTATCATGTATAAATAAGAGAAATAATGGTAGAAGAAAGAAGCGTGTACATTTGATAGCTGTATATAACGGAAGTAATCCTTTGTGACGGATAAGGATAGAAGAAATAATTATGTACATTTGATAGTTGTATATAAAGGAAATAATCCTTTGTGACGGGTAAATCCTCATAAGATAATCTCTCTCCTATTCTCAATCATTAACTCAATAAAATTGTCCTTTTGATTCATTCTGTTAGTTTTCCATTTGTTTGCTTCCTGAAAAATCAATCTCACTTGGGATCTCATAAGGGGATAAATGGAGCAACAACAATGTTATTGAATGGGGCATATGAGCAATCATGAACGTCATTCGTGGGAAATATTATCAAGCTTAAAACAATGTTGAAACATGGATGAAAAAGCAGGTACAAGATTCAGACGTAGGCAGGTTGGAGGTGGCAACCTGGTGATCTGGTGATCAAGAATGTGTCTAATAATTTGATATTAGGTTTTTATATTGGGCCCCGACTCATTGTTACAAAATCGACTTGTAAGGTGAGTGGTGCCACTCTTTATAAACTCATTCCAGGACATATCTTTATCCTACATAGGACTTGGGTATTTCCCAGTACACCCCCTCACGCCCAAATCACTTATCACAGAAAAGATAGTTGAAACTCAGCTTAGGTGATTTTGACATGTAGAGAGAAGACTTGTAGACTGTGTAGTAAGAAGAATGAATCAGATGAAGGTCGTCAAATCACTAGAGGCGGATGAAGAAATAAAACCCCAATGAGAGAAACTATTAAGAAAGATATAGAGATCAATGAATTGGATATAGATATGATATACGGTAGAACATTATGGAGTCGTTTAATCCATGTAGCCGACCCAACTTAGTGGGGTAACGCTTGGTTGCTGTTGTTGTCAAAAGAGTGACTGCAAGATCAAACTCAAATGCAGGTTTGACGGTCATGTTTTGGGTCACAAAGGGAAGCAAAAGCAGAGAATACAATCACAATGTATATACTGTTAGGGAAGCATAGACAGAGAGAGCGGATAGCATCGAGAAATGGTTGGTGAAGAAGCACTCACTCATCAACAGATGTGTTAGACCACAATGTTCATACTGTAGCTGATGTTCACTAGGAACAAAGTTCTTGAAATAGGATTCTATGCTCCCAGAGCCAGAACTACAGTAACTGTCGGATTTCTACAGACGGTGGCTGTGGACATAAAGTTTAAACAGGTCCAGCCATGCCCCAGCCACCATTGGAGCTGCCAGACGCTAACCAACATTGGCAGCCAGCAGGTCATTTCCGGAAAAGCCACTTTAGAGAGGAAGAAATCATCTATATTATACATACATAGATGATTTGGGTCTGGAGAATGAGACAGATGAATTTATAGAACTGGATTCTGCAAAATAGGTCTCAAATGACCACTTCACCTAATGGATCAGGCCCACACAATTATCTTAATATTTAGATTCTCGATAGAAAAAATGGGGCGTTGCATACCCAACTGAAATTAATTATTGATCACATGGACCAAGCTTATGGAAATAGGAAAACATACTGTAATTCAGAAATAGAAGATGACCACTATCTTCATTCTCAAGCAAACTAGTGCTTTAGTTGAGTTGTCTTACAGTAGTTTGCTACTTTCATCTCCGAGAACAGTAGTTTGTTACTTTGGATAGAGAACAAAAGCGAAATAGTTATTAGGATTAGTTAGGGTGGTTAGACGGCAGTTAGAGGGAATGCCATGTATAAATAGGAGAAACGAATAAAGGCGAGAATTATGAACATTTGATATGTATGTGTACTTTAAAGAAGAGAGATAATTTTGAGGGGGGATCTCCTATTCACAATCATTCATTCAATGAAATTATGCTTTTCTTTTGACTATTTCTATCAATTTTCTATTTCTATCTAGGTGCCTCACAGCATCATTTTTTGCAAAGGTAGAAAGACGTAACATCAAAGACAATCATCGGTATTCGGTAATATTAATACAAGAAAGTTCTTCATTCCTTAGTACATCTCTTAAGAGTGTTCCCTTTAAGAAAATGTCATCAACACCCAAAGAGAGGCCACAAAGCCTACCCTGTTTGATAAATTGATATCAAACTTAAGAGTTTGGAGGTAAGCAGGTTAAGAAAAATAGACAACCACACAGTCAATTATAGCCTTCCCCTACTCAGTATGCCCCTGAGATTAATAAAAATAAATTGACCTAAAAATTGAAACGACACACCCTTGCTTCACCAATAAGGCAATAACACCAAATAACTTCCTTCCCAGTTCCGTCATTATTAAAAACCACATTCCCCCACAAATACTACCATTACATTGGACCCAAAGTAATCGAAAACAACGAAACTATTAACCTCAGAAAGAAATTTAAAACATGTAAACTTTCCAATACACTACAGTGTGAATATCGTCTATTGCATCTTAAAAATTCCCAGTACACGCCTTTAAAGATGGAAACATCAACCAATCACAACCATTTTAAGTCAAAATTGAGCACCGGGATTTTCAACAGAGATAAAAATAGGGTACACCAGGGTGAAAATGTTAAAAAAAATCTATGAATCAGATAGACTCCTCAGATTAGCCGTGTCCCGTGTCAGAGCCGTGACACCACACATGTAATTTTCTCAAATTATTAACTTAGCGGTATGTCAGTGTCTCAGTGTCGTGTCCGTGTCGATATCCGTGCTCAAAGAAAAACATTCATAATATTAATATGATTATTGAAGTATAAGATTGTCGACAACAATTGAAAATTGAGAATTTCAAAATATCAGAATTTGAGAGCTTATGAAATTCACGAAACAGAATCAAAAAACATGAGATCAGAGATTCTATATAAATCAAGGTACAATCAAAGAATCAAAACCTAAATTAAAAGAAATAATTGAGAAGAGGATGATACCTCGTTCAACGTAAGCCATGGAAGAAGAAAATTGGAGCAATTGAATTGAAAAAAGGGGTAATTGGTGATATCGTTCTCTCGATCAATTTATGATCATTTTAATTTTGTTATTTATTTTATTTATATATGTGTGGATAAAATTCAACGACTCTAGAATAGACCAAGAAGATTCACGGTAAATTCCAATACCAGACGAATTACGTGTTCGTGTACAGGTGTCGTGTTTTAAATGGATGATAAAATCCAATGTGGCGTTTCCTTTTTTAAATGACGTGCGAGCCTACTATTGGCCAAGAGGTTCTTGAACCAAATTATATGTTGTACTTGTAAATATTGGACTGGAGATCGAATTCTTGGTTCAATCAGTTCAACCGATTCGAAATTCATTTATATAAATAAATAATTTTAAAAATAAATAACACATATAGTGCTAATTTTTATAAACAATTCATTTTAAGTTGTAATTAATAAAGCATAAATGCATACAAAATTACATAAAAGCATCCATGACAAATACATTAAATAAATTTATAACAAAGACGAGTCTTCTTAATACAAAACTAGCGTTTAGACGGACACTCTCGTGTCCATCTGTCTGTTTTTTCTACTGCGCTAACGTGTATATTTTCCCTGTATTTTTTGTATAAAATAAATTAATATTTCGTCTACTTGTCCCGCTTCACTGTAATAAGATCCTCTTAGATATGCCCAATCTAAAAGCCTATAAGTAAGTTGTAATAGATATTATAGAGGTTAATTGATTCAAAATAATTAATACATTGTAAATTCATATACGAAAATGTATTTTGAAATAAGATAAGAAGAACTAATTTTAACGCACTAACCATATGTGATATGACTGATACGTCGACTACTTGGTCCAGTGTAACAACCCGATTTTTGCTAGATTTTCTTTTAATTGTTTTAATGTGTGTTTGTATGTGCTTATATGTGATTAATTGCCTCTGTGTGTATTTTGGGTTAGGATTAGTGGATTTCGGTGTTAGAAGGGTATTATAGTCATTTTAGACTCAGGGGTCTTTTGGTCATTTTGTGAGTAAGGGTAAATTAGTAATTTCATGGTGAGGGTTATTTTTAGTGTTTCAAGTGAGAACCATTATTTTTACTAAGTTACTATTCGGTAGTGGTAATTGGTTTTGAACCGGTAATTATTCAATAATTTTAACTGTTAGTGGATAGAAACTTTGGGAGTTAGTTTATAAGTGTTGTGAGCCCATTAAGACATTAAGAGGATTAAGCCCAATTGTGTAGAGACTATATAAGCATTAGTCATTAAAGAAAATAAGGTTACACAATCATTTCATAAGTTTTTGAGAGAAGTAGAGAGAGAAGGTGCTAGAAGAGAAGAAAAGGGTTTGGAAGAGAGAAGAACAAGGAGTGCAAAAATAGGGTAGAGAATCAAGGGATTGGAGGTAAAGTGAAGCCTTAGCTTAGAATTGTGAAGATTTGAGGTAAGGGGGTCAGTTTTCATTCATAATCTCTTTGTATAATTTCTTTTCTACTTCTACCCATAAGTGCTTATTTGTGAAAATTGATTATTATGATTTTAATTGATAAAATTCGTGCTTATGCTTTGATGTAATGTTGGGTATGTGAATTTGATGTGGATTAAGTTGTTGATGATGAAATTACATGCTCAAGATGTGGATATATGTATACTTTGTGTTTTCACTCAAAATTGATGAAATATAATGTTGTTGATGAATTGTTGATGAATTCATGATTGGTTGTTGTTGTTGCTATTGTGAGATGTTGTTGTTGATGAGTGATGCCATGGGTAATCATAATCATAGAACTTGCTATGAATTTGTGTTGTTCTTGAGGGTTTTTATAAAAAATGGGTCAAATGGTGAATTGTGTTGAAATGATGTTTTGATTCAAGTTCTATATAATTTTGAGTGTCTTTTATGTACATAAACCTATAAACAACCTTTGGGAACAAATCTGGATGTTGGGGGATCAAAATTTGGGTGAAAAATGGTGTAAAAACCATAACAACAGAGGAAAACTCGCTAGAAACTCGCTATTAGCGAAATCTGTCTGGAACATTTTCGCTATCAGCCAGAATTTTACTATCAGCGAAATTGTAGAGTGACAACATTCCCTATTTCGCGTTCTTGAGTCTTTTTCACACATTTCTGTTTTGAATTAGCCTTTGGTGTAAACATGAAAGTTTTAGATAATTGAATTAGATTTCCAATGGATTTGGTTTGACATCAAAATGATGTTTAGATTGTGAGTTATGATGAAAACACTCCAAGTAGGTCTTGGAGAAATTTTAAGTAAACTTAGCATGATTATTTCCAAGTTAACCCAAAACTTATGGTTTGTTTCCAAACATAAAAACTAGAAGTATTAGGAGTTCAATTAAGAGGTTTAAGAGTATTTAACCTATGTCTTGTTGAATCTAACTTGGTTTTGTTTTGAAAATGATTTGGTTTTGCAATATAGAAGAAATGATACGAACTT
>Ga0228710_1004551_pt1 | contig 21856 bp, 17 predicted proteins | sample MedpolnodulmetaG_FD_177995 | JGI IMG/M metagenome (GOLD analysis project Ga0228710, IMG submission 177995) | Root nodule microbial communities from Medicago polymorpha collected in Santa Monica, California, United States - pink nodules | ecosystem: Host-associated > Plants > Roots > Nodule...
TTTGTAAAAATGGGTTGAATTGATGAATTGTGTTGAAATGATATTTGATTTCATGTTTGAGGTGTTTTTGAAAGCCCTTTTGAGTTCATGAACCTGTAAACAATCTTTGGAAACATATTTGGGTGTTAGGAAATCAAAATTGGGAGTTTTGGGTGAAAAAGGGTTGGAACCCGAAAGTTTTTCTGCAGAACTGATGAATGTTCGCTTAAGCCAACAGTAAGCGAGCTGTAAGCGAACAGCCACAGAGAGTTTGTGGAACTCGGTCGCTCAAGCGAACGGAAAGCGAACGGTAAGCGAATAGCTACTGCTACTGGAACTTGGTCGCTTAAGCGAACAGGTCATCGCTTAAGCGAACGAGCCCAGTTTCAACATCCTTTGATTTTCGTTCTGGGCTTCCGGGAACCAATCCGAGCTTTGTAAAACACTTCTTTCAACTTGTTTAATCACTGTTTAGGATCTTAAACCTACTGGAACATCTCCTAGGTGGGATTGGACTTGATCTTGTGATTTTGAACTTAACTTTGAAAATTGTCCAAGAACGCCGATTTTTACGAAACTTGTTTTTGCAAGGGAATGGAGTAGGATTAAGGTTGTACACTGATTATATGATTTCTAAAAATGGTTGTGATTGTTTTCATTGAGCTTTAACTTGTTTTGTTTTGAAAATGAAATTCTTTTGGAAAAGTGATAAAGAGAGACGAACTTGTGATTTTGATGATTTTCTCGATGTTGGCCGATGAAACACACATGTATACTCTACTGCACTCATATGTGATCTAAGTGTATACATAGTTGAGACATTGGACATTGTTTAGTTGGTTTTGATTTATTTTGTTTCAATTATTTTAAAGTTGTAAAACGAGAGACGAACTTTTCGAAAATGATCTTTAAAACCAAATACTTGGCAAATCTTTTGGGGATAGTTTGATATGATTATATGAAGATATGTGAATGATTTCTAGGTGTTGAATATGATGTTTATCATAGTGTGGTGTATTTTCTCCCTTACTTGGAATGTGAGAAATCGTATGTTGTTATTGAATTACGTGGAGAAGTTGATATGGTTGGTGAATACATATATGTTAATTGATTGTGATTTTGTTGGTGATTGCATATATGCTAAGTGAATGATGATGTGGTGATGGCTCTTAATTGAATTATGACTTGATTGATTGTGTGGACGTAAATGCTTGATAATGCAATTGTTGTTGAGGTGATCAATATAAATGGAGGTTATCCTTTATATTGTTGTTGAATATTATGAGGTGATTTTGCATTGTCGAGTCTTTACTTGTATGTCCATGCATCATAGTCATGTTGAGTCTTGATGTTGTAAAGGAGGGTTACTCTTTTACTTCGGTGATAATGTAAGACGGGTGTAAAATCTTACATATGATGTTTTTGTTGCATCATGGGTGACAATCTTGAGGTGATTTGGTACCACATGCATGTATGTGTCGAGTATAGGCGCATATCATATTGGCATAAGTCTTAATTGTTGCATTTGAATGATGAATGTTGATGGTAAGTGCGTTTGATGGATACATGCTTGTGATATTTGGAATTGTTGTGCGAAAGTGTATTACTCATGTTAATTATTTGAGACTTGATTTGATTCATTTATGTCAAACTATTTATGTTGATTATGATTGATGTGAAGCTTACCCCCAATGGTTTTGACCGCCTACCTGTTTGTATGAATGGGTAGACGGAATGTAGGAGTAGTTTGCTTGGTGAGTGCTTGGATAACGGGAGCTATCTCCGTTATCGTTTTCTCTTGAGTCGTAGAGTAGGCTCTGATCTAGGATGTTTGTCTTTATGAGTATTCTAGATTGGTTATGCTGGATTTATGTTGTTGAGTTTTTGCCCATATGTCGGGACTTAGAGATTTTTATGATGATGTATATTGATCTTATGACATGTATATTTTGGAGATGTATGACTTATATCCGCTGCGACTGTTGAGGAATTTATATATGCATGTTATTTGAATTTGATGTGAAGACGTGACGTCTATTTCTTGAATATTTATATTATTCGCGTGTATTATCGCTTTAATAGAAATAGGGCGTTACAAGATGCAATATTGCTATGTTAGAGACTGCGAGGTATATTGAAGCTGCTAATTCTGAGGGATATAAAGTTACCAAGCAGGAGGAGAAAAAGATTATTAAGAAGGATGTTGGTTGTAATGTTGTTGATGCCTCAATGTATGATTTGTGTGTTTTTCAAAATAAAAGTGGCGACGATGTCAAGACTACATCTGATTCTGTTTTTTCATTTGGTCGTGTTGTGTCCATTTGGAGTTCGAAGAAGCAAGAAGGGATCACCCAATCATCAACTAAAGCTCAATGTGTTTCCGCCGCAACAGATACATAAATTTGGCCAATGAAGTTTTATCAGATGAAGGTTGGAAAGATGAGATCAATGCTTGGAATTTTTTCAAGAAAAATATCAAGGAGGAGTGTTGGAGATTGATATTTTTCTGGTTTAATAATTAATTGTGTTGTTGTTTTCTGTCATAATTAAAGTGTTGCTTGTTTAAGTTTAAGTGTCATGATTAGATTGTGCTTATTTGGTAAGTAAAGCAGTCCTAGGTAATGATGCCTAGTATTGTTAGGTAATGATGGCTAGTGCTTAAGAGTAGATTTAGTGCAAATTTTATGTTCAGTCTTACAAGCAAGCTTATGGCTTGACTCTATATATTTGTAGTGTATGCTTAAGTTTAATGTATCAAAGTATCTTAACTTTTAGTACTTTGTTCACAAAACATTGTTGTCTTCTCTAACTTTTCGGTTTTTTTCTTCTTTCTTCTCCACCATTTTTTAACCTTAATTTTCTGTCTTGAGCTTATTGCTTCTGCTGCCTTTGCAAAAGCTAACAAAAAACGACAAAATGCGAAGTAGAAGGCAATTTGGTAAGTCGCTTATCCTGCCTTCACTTTCTTTGTCTTCTTCCTCAGAGTGCCTTAGTTTCTTCATCTTTTCTAGAACAAGAATTCAAGAAAAGCAAATGAGTAATTATGAAGCCAAAGGGAAAAACTATAAAGAATTTTGAAGTTTCATAATTACCTTGCTGGTCTTGGAAGAATGGAATGAAATTCAGCAAGAACTCACAAAAAATGGATTGCAATGATTTTCAGGGAAAACGAATTTGATGAGCGAATAGTTTCTTTTTAGCAAGACGAGGAGGGAATAAATTGGTGCCAACCGTGATTTCAAAGGAGGGAGGGAGTATGCGTTTTTATATTTTTCTCATTGATTATTGTTTTAATTTTTTCCATTTTAATCTTTTTTTTTACCAATGATTTTAAATCTTTTAATTTTTTTTTACAGGAAATCTTTTAAATTTTAAATAATATGATTGGGTGGCAAAAGCACATTTCTCTTTTTTCATTTTATATTTTCGCCCTTTTCATGTTTCCTGTAAAAATAGGGCAAATGTCTTATATAGATTCAAGTTTGTCCATTTTATAGTAAGAACGATATTTGCTGCCATAAGTTGAGTAGGAAAAGAACCACTTTCTAACCAGGTAACACTAACTTGGAATAATTTTACCCCACGTAAATGGAAAAGCACCGCTATCTAACCATCGCCTTCTTCAACCTTCGCAATATCTCGAAGTCTGAACCCTTTTCCCCATCCCCCATGACCACATGTTCAAACCCATCTTCGAGTAACAAAGAATTCTCAAATTAGTACTTTATTGTGAACCCTCTTCTAGTGTCATCTTGTAGTTTAGCAGTACCGGGTAGCGATGTGATCTACCTTGTCCTTCTGTTGATGTCTTGTTACTTTTGTTATTTGGTTTGACATCCATATCAACATCCATGAATGACCACCTCCACTTAAATATGAAGGCAAATATTCATATCTTCATCACCATTAAAGCTTAATGTTGGGTACATAGGGGAGTCAGGGGGATCGTCCACATTGAGGCAACAACAACTGCACAAGTGACAGAGACGCCACACTCTTACCTAAAATCTTAAGGCAGTAGGTTCGTGGGTCCTTTCACTTATAAAGTGTCAACTTTTACTTTTCTATCCGATGTGGGACATAATTACCCACACTTCACACAACATTTTCCCTCAAGTGTGAGTCCATCAATTCATCATGCTCCCCCCTCAAGCAGAAGCTCTTACTTGCTTGTATCGTCGTTGTTGCTTTCTCCGCAAACGGACCGACATAAGGAGCTTGTACCGTCGTTGATGCTTTTTGCGCAACAGACCGGCTGCCTCGGTCGTACCCTTCGTCAAATTGAGGCGTTGATACCACTGTCGGGTCACTAAAGGGAGCCAGGGGAACATCTACATTGAGGCCAGATCAACCGCATAAGTGAGAGAGACGCCACACTATTACTCATTGCCTTAAGGTTTTGGGTAAGAGTGTGGCGTCTCTCTCACTTGTGCGGTTGCTCTGGCCTCAATGTGGACGTTCCCCCTAACTCCCCTCAATGACCCAACACTTCATTACCAACAACCTCAATATCATTAACAACCTTGTTAACCTCTTGAGCTTTATTACCAATAATTTCAACGTCATTAACAACATCATCTCACTCATGAACTTCGATAGGAACAATGTTAATGAACAACCTCTTGTTATTTAATAAATTATGTGATCGTTTCTATTAGATATTCAAAATACATATAAACAACTATTTTATGATAATTTTGTGACAGCTTTCTTATTCTCTTCACTTTTTTCGATTAAAAAGAAGAAGGTAGAGAATAAGAACACAATAAAAAATAAGAAAAAAAATTGTCCAAAAATTGTTTAAAATATAATTTCTCAAAGAAATTTATATGGGTCCCGCTGCAAACTCATTTCCAAAGTGCGAAGTGTTCAAAAGTCAAAACACTCTTGTTCATTTGTTTTACTAACCAAACCAACTACACTATCACATTCATTTCATTCACAAATTACTCCCACTTCTTCACTTCACATGTTATTCTCATACTCCTCACTAATTCATTGATTTCCATTTTCTCCTATGCAATGAATCGCTTAAAGCATGGTTGGCGCTACCTATCCAAATCCAACATCAACAACCTTCTCGATTCTCACCCAAACGTTCTTCAAACCAAGCGTTTCGGAACCGAAGCGCATCAACAATTGAATAGGGACTTTTTCGTCAAACTTTGGGTTTCCGATGGCAAAACCCAAAACCCTAGAGCTAGAAAATCGATCAAATGTCGAGGTCTTGATCTTGATCCTAGATGGTTTTCTGCTTCACCTGTTCATGCTGCTACTGCTGCTGCTGTCACTAGTAAACCTAAACCGGTTTTGAAGCAACCTCCTATCAGTCAATCTGTTTCCGAATTTTCGAAGCCGGAATCTCCTGAAGAGGTGAAATTTGTGTCCTCAGTAATTTGTTTTTTCTTGTTTTATATCATTGATATGTTATATATTGATGTGGAATTTTAGCTTAGGGTTTTGCAATGTGTGAGGGATTTCAGAAAAATAAAGGGGATAGGATTAGTAGCTGTTGTTTCAGCTTAATTAGTTTAAGTACAATTATTTTACATATGCATTTAATGGTGTGTTGCCATGTCAATTGATGAATATGACAACACATGAGTTGTCATGTTCAATAATTGACATGACAATCATTGGATGCATGGTTATGGTGTTAGATCAGAGGCTAATCATTGTGCCATGATCAGAGGCTAATCACATTCCTTAATCATGGCTTACAATTAAACTGTAATCATAGATGAGAGTTTAATTGTAAGCCATGATTAAAGACTATGGACTAGCTTGGATTAACTTCTAGGTTTTGGGAGTTTTTCGTTTAAATTAAGTTTATGATTCTTCACTTGATAAAAATCCTTATAAGGTTATGAGTGTTTTTACATTAGTTAAACAGAGGGCTTTTGAAAAATAGAGATATAGAAACTGAATTTTAATATTTATTTAGTTATTCTAATATTTCATTTTCCATATTCACTTGTTGAGAAGGTTATCTAAATCCTTCGTTTGAAATTTAACATGGAGATGTTCTGCTTTCCCCCCTTATTGATCTTGTTAGGCCAAGGTAGCACCTCTACTTGCCAGGTCCAACTTACTAATTACCAGAGATATCGAGTGGGCAAATCTTGTATTGGGATTTGAACAGGTGATCCTCTTTATTCTTTGATGGCTGGTTCCTTTAGTTATATTATATTTGTCACATAAGTAACTTATATGATAGTCTAGTTCATTTATCATTCTCATTACATATGATGGATAATCTGTATGCTGAGGCTGCAGGAGAAGCTCCAGCATCTTCTAACATAATTCTTATTCTTGACTTTTGTTCATAATTTCATGTCTAATTTTGTGACTGGTTGTATATTTTAGGAAAATCGTTATGGCATTGTAGATGCATGCTACCCACAGTCGGTCAGTGATAACCCTCATTTTCTGTTTACTACTACGTAATACCATCTACTTATAATTTCCATGCATAGCTCGTAATACTGATGGTCGACCTTGTTATGATGCAGCCTGTAGGCTTAATTCGTGAACAGAGCAACCTCATTACCAGACAGGTATTCAATTCAATAATTTAATCTTCACTACCTTTGATTGCTCATTCTATACAATGTTTCATTCAGAGGAAGCAAAGCTTCATGCGTTGGCTACCTCAAAAAATATTTATTTATTTGAATTAGTTAGTATATTTTGTAATTAGCTAACCCAATAATATATATTTTAGCTACCCCAAATGAGTTTATTTTTTAAAAACTATTGGAAATAGGAATCCAAAATATATCCACTTTTTGGATAGATGCATTTCGTCTCATTTTGACACCTACAATCTCTTAAGCAACTATAAAGCAAGCTTAGTTAATGATAAAAATTGTCAAGACAATACTCTATATTTTATTGTATTTTTAGATTTGGCCCCCTCGTAAAAAAAATGGCTAGCTTTGCCACCGGTTTCATCTATGATCGTCATGAAAAGAAATTATAAATATTGTCCATTTCGCCATCTTTTTGCAATCCAACAAAAACTTCGATGCTTGCTTTTTGATAGATAGAAACATTTTCATTGTATTATTCATTTTGTATCACTCCATACACGTAGACTGTTCTTTTTCCTATGAGAAATTAAGGAGAAGCTAATACTTTAAAAGTAGAGGATGACACATCTAGTTTAACATTTTCCTTGGGGAAAAGAGACTACGAGGACAGGGATGTGTATATATATATAGCAACTAATCAATACTGAGGTCCCTCATTAGTAGTGTGTCATAAGGATTCAGAAAAGACAATAGATAAACTTGTCCCCAAAATTTCCCAAGCTAATTGGTGTTCCCCACTTTCATTCACACTCTCATCTCAAGGCCCTTTCTTTTGCTGCCTTGCAGATCTATTTTTTTTTTCAAAATCAACTTTATTGTTTAACCTTCTGTGGCTTTTGCATCAGCCATGAAATTCATTTCGCATGAGAGGTTAAATTCTAATATGGAGCGCATGATAATCATTTTAATTCCTTTCATGTCAGCCATGGAATTTGATCAGAGCTTCAAGAATGATGTATAGAGATTTATCTCTCAACTGCTTTAGTAACAAACTCTGTTCTCAAACTCAGTTCGGGAAAAATGAGCTAGGGGCCATCCACCCTGTTTCTTTGGAGGACAGATAGAGAAGGCGAAAACAATAACTTTAGAGCTTTTTTTTTTATTTCTTTCTCTAGCCAGAGTTTCATGGTGTTAAAATAAGGGTAGGCAAGTGTTTTTGCAAAACTAAAGGGGGTGTGAGTGACATTTGGATAGACTTAAAGGGAGGCGGGTTTAATTATCGTACATTATAATATCCCAAAGTAAAAAATCTCTTTACAACACACAGTTACTGACACCCACTCTAATCTTCAACAAAATGTCTGCAACCACGTCTTAAGAACTAAATAGATTGGATTTTTTTTGTCTTTTCTAGGTTTTGAATTGGTCATCTTATTTGCTAACTTTTTAGATGGGTGCCATCTACTTGGCGTCTATTAGTTAGCCCCCTTCTAAGAAAAATAGGCGACCACACGCGGAAAAATTGTACAGTTATTTTCTGCCATTTTTTCCCTGCACTCGTGGAATCTTGCGCAGGATATTAACCAGTTGGTATAAAGAGGGAAAAATATGTACAAGTTGGATAGTAGCAATTCAGATTTGGGCACCTTGTGCAATGGCCAAGGCGCGATGTATTTAATTCAGTGGTGAATTCAGCAATGGTTTCATGACTTATGCTGTATATCTTGGTTTGCAAATCTTGATTTGATCCTTTTCCTTTTATTTCATTCCATTTTTTCCTTTCTTGCTGCAGTTGCTTCGTCTAAGGAGGCCTTTTGTTGCACACATAACTGATGCTATGGGGAATGAGCTCTTTAGGGTGAGAAAAATATATTTTTTGTACTGCTGTTTTAATACATGGCTATCATCAGGATTTGCAGTAGTGTCATAAGTAGAGCATCTGTCTTTAACTAATTTCTTCTTTAGCTTGAGTTAAGAATATTCTTTTGTGGTGTTAGGTCCGTAGACCCTTTTGGTGGATAACAAGCTCAATTTATGCGGAAATTGATGGTAAGGTATGCCATTTTTATAAAATATTGTACACTACATTGTTGTTGCATTATTACGTTGTTTATGAGTAATTTGGCTTTTAATTATGTAAAATCCTCTCTTTAGGAAATTGGAGTAGTTCACAGGCGGTGGCATCTCTGGAGAAGAATCTATGATTTGTACCTCGGGTAATATCAAGACAATATGTTTTGAGTTGCAGCTATTTTAATTAATTATGGATATAACATGCTTCTACTTTTATAGTCCATGTAATATACTCTCTTTTATGTGCTTTAGTCCCTAATTTTTTGTGTTTCAAATTGGTCCCAGTAGTATGAATATTTTTTGTTTTATTTTAGTTCTTCCTTTGTTTTAGCCCCTTATAATATATTTCTGTTTCTGTTTTAGCTCCATAGTATTTGGTTTATGACCGTGTTCCATTAGTGTCTGCATGAATAAAGGCTCAAACATAAAAAATACATATTTAATAGACTAAAACAAAAATGAAAGTATATTATATGAACTGAAACAAAACACTAAGGGCTAAAATGAATCAAAATAACTACAAGAGCCATTTCAAAACCAGAAAAAAAATAAACCTAGAGATTGAAACAAAAAAAATGAATATATATTAGAGACAAATAACATATTCAAGCCATTAATTGCACACATTGTAACTTGCTTTGTTGCCCTTTTTTATCTCTTAGACCTGAATATTTTATTTGGGAAATTTTAATGTGTTCAAAAGCCAAGTTATTATATGAAAATTTCAGTGTACTATCTTTGCCACATTAAAACTCTTAACATGTCGCGATAATTTTTTTCTTGAGCCAATGTTTATGCGTGCTTCTTACTTATTTTATTGGTTTTATTTGGATTACTTTTACCAAAAAATTAAATAAGTTTGTCTCTTGCATGAAATGCAAGTCTCATAGAATAAGATTTGCAGGAATCAGCAATTTGCGGTGGTTGAGAATCCTGGCTTGTGGAATTGGACATTCACCTTGAAAGATGCTGATGGTGAGGTGCTTGCTCAAATAGACCGTGATTGGAGGGGTTTTGGCTTTGAGGTTGAATTTTTGCATTCAGTTTTCTATTTTATATATAAATATAAAGAACTTTTGCTATTATTCTCTTTCTTCAACATAATTGCTAGTTGTTCATTACTGTTATTCTCTTCTGCTATTGTAATTTTTTTTCTAAACATACAAAATAAATTTTCCTTGTCAAAATTTGTAACTGCATTATCGGGATTTCCATTGTTTTGCTCTCCAAAATTAATCCAAATTTGTTAATTCTATCAAATTAACTGGTTATTAACAGTGTGAGGATTAAAGAATTTTATACTTCGATGTCTTCTGGGGGATTGATCTAATCAATGGTTTTCATTAGGATTCAAAGGTTCAGTTACATTGTTTTAGATAAATCAGTACCATTTCTCTTATGATATGGGGGGTAAAAAGAGAGAGGGTGGGCATCCATGCCACAGTCTAAGGTATTGCAACAACCTTGTTTAATTTTGTTATGTCTGTACAGTTAGTCTCATTCAAACTGCTGCCTTGTAGCATATTTGGATGAGTGATGGTAGAATCTGGAATAACATTTGAAAATGTAAATATGGATTAGAGTCGTGTATGTTTGGCAAGTCTGTACAAAAATTATTTTGCATTAAAATCATGTTTTGTTTTTTGAAAAGGTTAAACCATGTTTTGTTACTCAAAAACAAGCTACAGAATGTCATACTGAAGATAAATCCCATACGACATACTTCGGCAAAAACATTTGCATAATTTATGATTACATTACGACTTAAACTATACTTAAACACCTATGAATATTTGTATATCTTTAAGTGATTTTTATCAATACTGTCTGAACAGTATTCAGAATTTTAGAACACTTTTCAAACATAAATCAATATATTCAAACACACTTTTGACTAAAATCAATTTTGCAAAATTATAATCATTCAAAATCAATTTTACATTGCTAAAAAAAAACAATTTTTCAAACTCTAATCCAAGTACAACCTTAAACTACTGTGATCAGGTATAGTATCCAGGGGTTAGGATTTGTTTAGACGCATGATTTACCCCATATAAAGGGAGTTTCAAAACTTTAAGGGGTTAGTTCGGATTTGTTCTTAAATAAGTTCTCCTGCCGTATTCCCTGGCTCTAAAGCAAAGATAGCCCCCTCTATTGGCTGTGTACCAGATATTCTTGTCTCTTGTTTCTTATTTCTTTAGTACTACACCTTGAACTCTGTGTCTCATATCCTATTGCTGTACTGCTTGTCTAACCATTGTTGCTGAGTCATTTTACTGAGCAGAGTAGAAGGATTTCATGTTCATTTATTCAGACTTTTTATCTTGTGCATTGAATTTCAAGCTTGAGTAATGATATGCATGATTTTCATGAAATGTGCAGATTCTAACTGATGCTGGTCAGTATGTGATTCGATTTGGAAATTCTGATCCCAGTTCCAAGATTGGCCTTGCTAATGCGGTCAGAATCCCCTATCTTTTAGAAGAAGAGAAAAGCTCTCCTTATCTTGGTAACTAATTGATAGGTTGTTCTTTCTGCAGATTGAAGACCTTGAAGTCAAACGCCCACTGACCCTTGCCGAGAGAGCAGTTGCTGTAGCTCTTGCAATATCACTAGATAATGACTACTTCTCAAGACATGGAGGCTGGTAAGTTTTAGCATGACAGCGTTTTATGTAAATAGAGTCTTGAGAAACTTTTGACCTAGGACGTCATGTACATTCTTTTTTGCCTACTTTTTAGTTCGGTTCTCTTGTTCTGACTTGCCAATAGTCAGAAAGTTGGAATTGGTATTGATCTTTTTTTTTTTCCTTAATTTTTTTGGGTGGCTAGGGGATTACCCTTCCTTGACGTCGGCGAGTAAATTTGATTTGACAGACAGTATCATCTGGTTTTCTATTGGCATTGTAATCTCTGAAGTCATTCATTACAAAGTAGTTTTTAAATTGGTGTTCTAAGCTTAACACCAAGGACGGCTCCATTCATGTAAAAATGAGAATTTTAATCTATTTACTTTTGTCTGTTGATTCCTTTTGATGGATGGCAAGGCCATGAAATAGTCCTGATTATTGTTGGTTGGTTTGAAGTAGACTAAAATGTCTGATTAATTCTTGTACTTTTACCCCATTTTCATTTTGGTCTCTACGAAATTAACTCAGATTCTAGGTGGAACTGGTTTCGGTGTTGTAATGCCATTGTTCACCAAGAAAACAAACAACAATCATAATCATAAAAATAAAAATAAAATCATAATGAATGGGAATCTCGGTGGGCGTGTTTTAATGTTTTTTTGAAATAATTGGTTGTGATTATAAAGTCTTTTACATTGGAACAATTAGACTTTCTTTTACCGTGGTTGTGAACTTAGCTCAGTTGGTAGGGACAATGTATAATATATACAAGATCCAGAGTTCAAACCCCGGCCACCACCAAAAAATTAGACCTTTTTTTAACAATTACAAGTTTAGTCTTAAAAAAATTACAAAACAATTTATATCTGATGATAACCACTTACCTTTTCCATAGAAATAAACTCCATTTTCCCATTCTTCCTCAAATGCAGTTTGAATTCATCCTCTAGAATAACATGAAACTAACGTTTGGAGCAAATGGACAATATTAAACCCAATTTGAAACATTAGCAAAGAAATTAAAAATAAAGAACCAGATGCCTAATCATAAATAGGGTCACGCTAAATATTTTATCCAATTCTCTTTTTTTTTTATCAAAAATAATTTATAATGAAAATAATACGTAGTTTTTTATAAAAAAATTACATAAGACGAGTTTGTTATTATCATTATCATGACATTAGATACATTGATTAAAAAAAAAAACAAATAAACCAATTTATTATAGAACAATTAATACAGCTTTTTCTACAAAACTACTATTAAAGAAATCTATTAATAACAGAAGTAGCCATTTCTTGACATAGTGTTACCATGCGGTTGGTGACTACAACATTCTCAGAAAAAACTATAGCAGAGTTGGCCACAACAAGTTACCCTGCTAAGATCATCAATATAACTAATTGATTTGCAAAATTTTCAATGACAACACAGGTGAAAAGTTACAGTGATAAAAAAAGCGAGAGACAAATCCTAGCTAAATGTCTTTATAATCCACTAGCATAATAACAATAAATTCTTTTCTGCAGTTTTACATAGCGGTCAACAAAAATTCTGTAATCAACTACATTGTTGAAAGAAACATTATGCATCATGCAACTTGGAGATTCAACAACCAAACAGCATATAAGTGTTAAGAAATGCAATTTAATCTTGCATTAAGATATGCAAAGTGGATACCTCACACTCCACAAGTTACTCGAGCGAACTATCATATCAAGCAGCAAAAAATTTGACTATTATGAGCCACTCAGCTACAATAATCACATTGTATTTCCCCAAAAACACCTAAACTACTACTGCCTATTAACCAATTTTGTGTGCCTGCCCATGAATTATGTCTCATATTCTAAATCCTTCAGAACACTTGCTTTCAGGTGACTGCTCTCAGAAAAGGATTTGAATCCAGCCTTTCACTGCTGCTGCTCATATATTTGCATGTAAGTTTCTGAAAGCGCAACCAAATGAGGGAGTGTTTCTGACACGTGCAAATCCTGCATCTCATACCTAAAAAATCAAAATCAAGGAGTTAGACCTTAAAATTGTTAAACACCCATTCAAATTTCAAGGAGTATAATTTACCATAGTTCTTCTGATTTTCTTTGCACAAATGCTCTATAGGATCCTTCACCAGGTTTACCATCATGAACAATATTTGCAATCAAATCATATTTAGTGCGCAATTTCTCATTTGCTTTTGGTGTTGGCAAGGGAATGTAATCCTTCAATTCCAGGTTCTTCACAGGAAAGTTGACTGAAACAAACATTCATAGAATTAGGGTGATATTAACTATAATAAATTACAGTTCGTTTCAAGATAAGCTCTCACCTAAAGTAGGATTCTTTTCCACAAAAAAATTGTTCTTAGTAAATCGCCGCATGTGAAGAATCATATACTTAGGCAATCTGGTGACACGATACTGCATCCTTGCTATATGAGGACGGACCACCTCAGTGATAGTCTCACCGTCAAACTTCTTTAGTATGTTAAAGAGTGGAACCTAGAAACCAAACCTTATCAGCAAGCAAGAGAGAGATACGTAAAACACCAATATGCAAAACAAAGATGTACTGAAACTAGAAAAACAAAAATAGGAGGAACTTCATCATAACATTGTAAAATGAACATAATGCCCTTGCTTCAAAGGGGAATTCTAACAATTTTGCTTTGAAGCATTTACCTCATGGCGTTTTTGAGGCACATGGTTCAAACAACATACTACTAAGACTGCACTAAAATGTCAAATGGCCATGGAAAAATATTACGGATTGCAATTTGAATTTATAAACTCCTAGTACTGATATGCACTGCTTATATGTAAAGTATTCACCGACATTGACATGGTATTCGCAAAAAATTAACTGAATGCAACAAAAGAAACCATATAAATGATGACCATGCTCAAGATTATTTCATTTGGTTTCAATAAAATAAAGTTGTTTTAATAACTTCAATGTCTAAAGGGAAGCAAAGAGCTATGTAGATCTTTGTCAAGTACCTGGGGTATTATATTTTTCTCCATCACATCCTTGAAAAGAGGAGGTGGCGGCAAGTCCAACCCTAACATTAAAAATGGCATTTTTGACGTTTCCTTGGCGGAGGCATTTTTGTTAGGAATATCTTTAACAACCTCAAGTTCACCCTGCAAGCACAATAAATTTAATACAAAAAACATAACTCAAGTGACTAGTTACAACCAGCTATAATATATCAACAAAAAAAGAAAAAGGAAATTAGTGAATAAAAAGAACCTGAAAACACTCATGTATTATGCTCATGTTCTTCTTTGGAGGTTTAAGATCAGCATGCAGTGTATTAAGAAGCCATGACACGAACTCAACTGGGTCAGACTGCGCACCTATCCGAAACCGTTTTTTACTAGCTTTCATCACTGCTTGAAGAAACTCATGGGGGCTGACCTGTTGATATGCATGTTAAAGTTAGCATACAAACTTTTAAAAATTATACTCACACAATATATATTATATACCAATGACAGTTCCAGAAACAAACCTGTCCTTTAAAGTTTCGTGCATGCCAGATCTTCCTAGTGAGTTCACCAAATCGATGAACAAGTTGAGATTCGCAGTGTTGATAGTTTTCAGGGATAAGAAAAAAATTCCTCAACGGGGTAACTCTCATTAAGGATTGAATTGTTACATTCACAAAATCAGTCTCCTTGATATTATTGAGTCCAACCTGAATTTTTTTTATATGATGGATATAGATAAGCCATAAAGCATCAAACTTGAAAATACCAATAAAAAATAAGCAAAATTTCATTTTACTCAAGAAAGAAGAAATATACCATTCCCGGAAGGTAACTAGAACCATCAAGTGCCCTAGACCACTGCTTATTTTTGTCAAGTTGTTCAACATCTTTTGCAGTAAACCTGCATATAGATATATCCTAGTAGTTAATCTTTAGAATAAGTCGACATATTGACATGGTAAAATGAGGAAAAGGAAATGTAAACGATAGCCAACTTATCTTTGAAGGTTTCTATGTAATTCTGAATCAAGGAAAAAAAATTGATCTTTTAGGGTGACTGAAAGTGATCGAATGCATAACAAAGCTAAGTGGGTAACTGAATTCATTGAGCAAAAATTTACGACACATACAAAAACAAATGCTTTTGTCTAATCCGTAAATAATTACGAGAAAAAGTAATAATAATGACCGAAGAAACAAGCATAAAATGATTATTCCTCAAGAAAAACATTTTCTCAGAACCAAAAATGGGATTCCAAGGTTGTCCAAACATCAATGGTGAATCCCTACTACCCAGTCAAAGGAGTTGTCCAGGGTTCTGTCCAGCTTTAAGGCCTATCACTGGCCCCGACATGGAGTAGATCGTATACACATAACCACCACTGAGGATTCAGTTTCATGCCTAAAAAAGGACACAACTGCCTAGGCCAATAGCAAATACAATGACACATACATTGAACAAAAGATGAAAAATATAATAGACCCCAGACATTCTATTTTTGAAAGATTGTATGCAGCAAACAATGGCAAATGAACAAATTAGACGAACCTTGGATTCAGGACATGCCGAATGTCATCTAATGACGGATCATCAATTTCATAGCCATCGGGAAGACAGAAGACCTTTTCAGTCAGGAGATTGATATAAACATGGTGTCCAGCTTCCAGACTATGCGTATAGGCATGAGACTTTTTCCCTCTCCCTTGGTAATACTTACCACAAACCAAACACGCATACACATTTAAATTTGACAAAGAGACAGAACAGAACTTCTCAAAGTCAAAATCCAAAACCTGCACACAAAATGATACAAAAGTCAAATACATACATATGCAAACTAGCAAAATATTTTTCTACAATGCACCAGATGAATAAAATACCTGTCTATTAACAGTATCAAGATAAGGACAGTCTTTTCGGACCTCCACCTGGCGACTACTTCTTCCACCAAATAGTTGTTGACTTGAATCTTCTTCTTCATCACTATCATCATCCACTTCATATTTATGCCCATTCTGTTGAGACCCACCATTCCTTTTGTCACTAACAGCACCCTTAGCCCTTTGATAGTAATCTTCCTCCTCATCAATGTCAGCATAGTTATTAGCCAACCCAGAAAGAGGATTTGCAATGTTGACGGGAGGAGGAGAGGGGGAAGAGTCCTCGTCCACTCTTTGCCTTTTTGATTCAAAATCAAGTCCTTCCTCCTCAACCCTATCACCAGTTGCCCTTTCCCTTTTTGATGCCATGTTCTTTGCTAAAAAACTTTCAAATCAGCTACAAATAAAAGCAAACAAAGAGATGCTCCTACAAAAACATTTTTGTGCTTTCAATGTAAGCCATCAAGTGTAATACACAAACATTTTAACATTAACTACGCAGAAATAATAATAAAAGAACAAGTGACAGAAAAGAAAAAACAAAGCGAATCAAGTTCAGTATCGGTGGACTCGTGGGAGGAAGTGGCAGGGACGGAACAAACCAATGGTGGAAATATAGAGGTTCCCTGGAGAAAAGTGTGATGATTGTGGCAGGGAGGGACACGACAGGTGCATTTCTACGAATCTAAAGTCTAGGGTTCTGAGTACATATAGCGCCAATGATTCAGTGAACTGTGAAAGATAATTAAACACTTTGTTCCAATTTAGGAAATAAATGGTTAACCTGAAGACCAGGGCCAAAAACGGCGTTGTGGAAGAAATGGATAACAATTAATTGCATCTCATCTTTTACGGTTACAACCAAATCATAAGGAATAAGTTCAAAAAGTGTATATATCATACAACTAATATAGTTGTATCAAGTCAGAGATTCAAGAAACAACAATAAACAATTTCTTGAGAGTCACAATATAACTAATATTGTGTAATTGGTGGGTCCTTTTGATCTATTGCATCATATATGAAGCACAAACTCAGACACGAAAGACAATCCAAATTTGAACTTTCTTTTTTAACAACTTATATTATTAATGAAACGAAACAAAGGCATGGCAGTAGCAAAACAAACAATTGGGTGAACTGTGTCGGTAGCAAAACAAAACAAACAAAGCATATGGAATCTTTCGATGCATTCATATTTCAATTGAAGCATGAACTGTGTCACTATTCATTTCCAATTTTACAATTAAAAATTCTCAATCCCCAATTCTAAAACCCTAAAAAAGCTTAAAAAAAATAAACTAATCTAACAACTAATTACTAACATTGGTCATTAGAAAAAAGCCAACTTATAGCAAGCATATACAAAAACATTGCAACTTTATTTTGCATTTTGCTATAGAAAAAGCGCTTACATAGAAAACGATTACAACATTTGAGCATGGATGGTAAAACAATTTGTGTTAATTTGATAAATTAGATGTATAATAACAACGTGTTGTTCCTCAGAAGATTGACGAAAAGAGAGAAACTTACAAAGAGAAGCAGGTGCACGGTGTGGGTGAGAGAGATGAGAAGCAGTTGAGAGCGGGAAGACGGTGCGGGACTCCAATTTCTAGAACCTTCTTCTTCTTCTTCTTCTCAATTTCTGCTGTGACAGGGATTCAGGATTCATCGATGGCTTTCTTCCCAATTTTATGTGGGCTTTTTTTTATTACACAAGGCCCATTTCTTCTACTACCCCAAATTTACAACTTTTTTTACGATGATAATTGAATTTCATTAATATATTCAGTTATTTTACACATTCATTAATGGTTTTTTTATTTGAAATAACATATGTCAAATTGATAAATATGACAGACACATTATAAGCATTTTTTCCTTTAATAATATTATTTAATTAAAAAATCATATCCCATTAAAATAGGAAATATCCCACTACAATAGAAACAAAATTATACACTATAAAAAGATCTTATCTTCCAAATATACTTGACTTTGTATACATTTTTATTTGACAAAATTATATCATGTTAAAATTGATATCTCTTTTTATATAAAATTAAGTGTGCTACTGGTACTATTATTACTACTACTGCTATTGTTTACTGCTGCTGTTAAGTTTATTCAACCAAACATATATCAAAGTAATTCACACAATTAAAATAATCAATACCACTATACATTTATAAAAGGAAATTGTATAAATGATTTACAATGCTTGGTTGCATTGGACAATGATCTATAATTCTTTAACAAACGAGATTTTGCCAAATACACTACATACATCTCTACTTTGTTCGGTACAACATTTTGTAAGAATCAATCGAATATTTTTATGCTTCATTACCTAAAGAAAAATAAGAGACTATATGCTCCTAGCGCAATATCTTTTTCAACATAAGTGAATTTTTTTTAATGAATGTCTTCCTACAACATCATCGTAGAAAGACTCTACCCACCTTCTAGACATGGTTGTAAGGGGCATACAACTAGACTTAAAAACTGACAAATACAAGCTCATAATAACATTTTTTTTTGTGGTGGCCGGAGTTTGAACCTCAGATGCATTGTCCATACCAGCTGAGTTAAGCTCACGAGGACAAGCTCTAATACATTAATACAACTCTTAACATACTAGAAACAATCTACTAATAACCAAAACAACGACACACATAAAGTAGACCCATAATCAGCGAAGCTTCTCCAGCCATCAAATAAAAATTTTCCTGATATCATGAAACCACTTATCATATAAGCCTCCTATACAGCCACTACACGCCTACTCCCTATACTTGTTTTCTATTATACACTAATACTCCTCCATCAATGAATTAGATGAATACTCCCATACAAGACAAATTTTCATAATCAAACTTAGACCAGTTATATAAGCAAAGCAATATGCATATACATAATCCAAATCAACTCATCAATTTTTCCAACACTTCCCCTAGTTAATTTTTAACTAGTCCATAGCAGCACATCGCAATTCGCAGCAACCTTGAAACACATAAGATCAAAATTAATTTGTCCAGTACACACAACATCTGCACAACCAGTACTCCAGGCTTGCTTAGACAAAACAAAACACAAATCGATCTTGCTATCATCCATGGGATGATAAATTAGAATATGTATATCACTAGGTCCCTTCCTAGTGCACTGTTGTCACCACAAAATACCTCTCCATAAAACACATTGATACAGCTGACACGCTCCGAATCCAATCCTTGCATATCAACTTGCTATAAACCATTTCAATTTTCTACCTTCTATATTTGATCCTTGCTTTGTATTGAAGTCTAAGTTATTCTAGTGTAACTGAATTTTCTCATTTATGAAAGTTAGTTACAAGAGCTGGAGGCACTAAAGCTTATATAGATGGCTGAGTCCTTACATGCTATAGCAGGTTATCATATTACAAGAAGGGACATGTTTCAGTCGACAGTTGGTTAGGGGACAGTTGTCAGCTAGTGACAGGCTGGATAACTACCTCCCTGACCATCTCTAATATCCTATGTTTAGCTATTGTGACTTGGCTAACAATCCTAATACCCTTACATTACACCCCTCAAGATCATGGTTGCTGGCTCGACAAAGTCGGAGCAGTTACATTGAGCTTGGGCCTTAGGAGTAAAAACTTGGAATTGGAGACAGGCTTGGTTAGTATGCCTGCCCACTGATCATCAACAAGTATATGTTGAACAGTTAGGTGCTTTTCCAGGACCTTTTCTTGAACAAAGAAGACGTCAATCTCCATGTGCACAGTCCTTCCATGGAAAATGGGATTATGTGTTAGAGAACAACAGATTGGCTGTCACAAAAGAAGGAAGGAGGAGGTGAAGGGAACACTGGGCTTAGTGAGCATTGTATGCACCCAAAGCAATTCAGCACTGACATGAGCTAAGGTGCGATATTCAGCGTCAGTACTGGACCTGGCAACAACTGGTTGCTTGCATGACCACAAAAAAAATCAAATTGGGCCCAAAATAAGTTGCAGCACCATTGGTTGAGCATCTGTCGTCAGGGTCAATTCCCAGTCAACGTCACTAAAGGCTCTGAGAGGTGGTGGTCTGTGAACTAGGGCAAGAGTGGCACAAAGGCCAAGATGCATAGTGCCTTTCAGATAGCGTATGATGTGTTTGACTGCCATCCAATGAGAATCTAAGGGATTGGCATGAACTGGCAAACCTTATTGACTACTAAGGAAATTTCAAGACATGTGATGATTGCATTTTGAAGGGCACCAATCACAAACCTAAACATGAAAGGAAATTCCAACCTCTCTCTCTTCTACAAATCACGTTCCAAGTTCTCTTTCAGCAACTCGTCTTCAACCTCAAACTCTTCAAACGTCACATTTTAACCTCTCCTTCAACACTTGTCTTCAACAGTTCTTTGCATTTTGAAGGGCACCAACCACACACCTAAACATGAAAGGAAATTCCAATCTCCCTCTCTTCTACAAATCACGTTCCAAGTTCTCTTTCAGAAACTCGTCTTCAACCTCTCACTCTTCAAACTTCACATTTTAACCTCTCCTTCAACATTCATCTTTATCAGTTCTTTGGTTTCAACCTTCCTTTTCATTCGTTGCAATCGTGCTCTCTCCAACTATTTTTGCCTCCAACCTCAGTCTTCAATCATGTATTTTTTTCTTCGTCTTTTCCTCTTTGCTTTACTGATATTTCATCCTCGTTTCAATGAATTCTATATTATGGTTTTGATGAAATTGATTCTCCTCTTTGCATTGATTCCCTTTTATGGGTGAAATAGAAAATTGTTCTTGATTTTTGATTTATTTTGTTTTGATGACAGTTGAGAAATTTTCAAGCTTTGGAAACAATAGTATCGTTGTATGCTTGTATTGTGTTAGTACACCAAGTTTGATAAATAATTAGGGGAGGCAAGTAACTGAAACACTAGTGTATGATGTTGTCATGGGATGCTTAGTTATTGCGAGGCAGTAGTTTCAGCGTTTCTTTAGGGTTTGTTGCAATATTAGTGACTTTGTTTCATTCTTTGTTAGTGTTTTATGTTTGGAAGTAGGAAAGTTATTGATTTTTTTGGCTGATTTCACACTAGAGCATGTTGAGAAGCTTGCAAAATTTCTACAGGTTTGGGAGTCATGGAGCTTGCAGGTTTGTGTGTTAGGTTAGCACTCGGTGGATGAAACGGTGATTTTGTGATGGAGTGACTAAGTGAAATCATTTTTTTCTAAAAAAAATGTATTTCTTTCACAAAGATCGCTTAAATATAATATACATCTTATCTGCTTATAAAATGTGTGTGTGTGTAACAAACATATGAAAAGATAAAATAATGCTATCATGTTTCTCATCGTGTGTGTGCCAAACACTTGATATGATAAATTTATATCCTAATATCATCCTATCATATTCTTATCCAACTTCTTATCATATCTTCCACATCAAACGGACCCTAAAAGCTATGCAACACATTTGACTATTTGAACCACTCAGCAAAAAAATCACATTATATTTCCCCAAAAGCATCTAAACTACTGCCGATTAACCAATTTTGTGTCTGTGCATGAATTATTTCTCATATTTAAAGTCCTCCAGAAACACTTTCTGTCAGGTGACGGTGCTCTCAGAAATGGATTTGAACTTGGCCTTTCACTGCTGCTGCTCATATATTTGCATGTAAGTTTCTGAAAGCGCAACCAAATGAGGGAGTGTTTCTGACACGTGCAAATCCTGCATCTCATACCTAAAAAATCAAAATCAAGGAGTTAGAC
>Ga0228710_1004552_pt1 | contig 21856 bp, 19 predicted proteins | sample MedpolnodulmetaG_FD_177995 | JGI IMG/M metagenome (GOLD analysis project Ga0228710, IMG submission 177995) | Root nodule microbial communities from Medicago polymorpha collected in Santa Monica, California, United States - pink nodules | ecosystem: Host-associated > Plants > Roots > Nodule...
TTTTAAGTGGTACTTTTGTGTTTGAGTATTTTAGCAGCACTGTTTTTTTTTTTTTGCAATTATATGATATTATTTAATTACTTGTCTTTTTTTATTGTCGAATAATAATATGAAAATTATTATTTTTTCTTCATAAAAATTATGAATTTGTTTCACAAGGATAACTTTGTAATTTAATTAGAATATAATTTTTATTATGTCGATAGCAAGTGTGCACCAAACGCATGATAGGATAAAATAATGCTATCATCTTTTTTATTAAGTGTGCATCAAACGAATGATAGGATAAATGTTTATCCTGTCACTATCATATCCAGCTTCTTATCCTATCGTGCGCACCAAACGGGCTCTTAAGTCTTGAATAGAAATCTCAAATGTTTTCACAGAAAGAAAAAAAACATCTAAGGTCCCACCGAGAATTGAACTCGGGTTACCAGATTCAGAGTCTGATGTCCTAACCGCTAGACCATGGGACCTCACTTGTTGTTATCAACACAGTATTATATTACTTAAACACTTACTCTATATCACCTAAAAATATCTCACACCTCTTGGATATTCAAGTTCCTCTTCTTCCTCAAAACCAGAGTGCAACCATAAACTCTTATCCATTGTTAAAAAATGCTTCTTTCATGTCAAAAACACACTCTTTACCTCCCTCATTCTTCTATCCACACCCCCAAAAACCCAAAACTCACCACTATCGTCAATTGCCAAAACCCAAACGAACAACACCAAAACCAACCAATTCCCAGAAGACACAATGCAAAATCAACATCATTTCTCATTCACCACCTTACACAAAAAAACACCAACAACACTAATCCTTCACCAACTTCACTACAAGACCCAACACCCCACGAAGAAAAAATCAAGCTTTTAGAACTTTCCTTAGTAAGAAAAAGAACCCCACAATTTCCAGGTTCAATTTACGCTCAATCTCCAAGTGATCCTGATGTGGGTTCTTCACTTCCTCCATTGAGTAACCTTTTTCGGGGTGATGAAGAAGAAGAGGAAATGATTATGCAAGCTATTGAGATTCGTAGGAAGGTTACTGAAGAGGTTTTTAAAGAAGCAATGCGGAAGGGTAAATTTGGAATTACTTATACTGGTAATTTGGTTGATAGGTTGGGTGGTTTTATTGATTATGTTATGATTGAAGCTGCTAATTTGAAAAGATTGCCGGATTATTCAAATTCTACTTTTAATTTAAGGGCTAAAACTGTTATTGAAGATTCTCAAGTTGTGCCACTTATAAGGTATTATGGTTATGAATTGAGATTAGTGTTGGTTATGAGTTGTTAGTTTTTATCTACGAAGCATTGACACGAACACCTGACACGCCATTGACACATTGACATCGGTAGAAATTTGAGAAAATGAATGATTTGAATGTAACCACATGTGTGTGTTCTGTCGGACACCAGACACGTCTTTAATTAGAGTTGTCTGTGCTACAAAGGTTTTTATTGTTTTGAAGTTGTTGGTAAGCTGTTTGATTTATTGTTCATGTAAAACAAAACCAACTTGTTGTGTTGTGTGTATTGTTGGAAATGGATTGCCATAGTCAATAATCGACGCTTGCATTGACTCATTTGGCACATATATGGTCGTTGGAATGAAATCTGGTGGGCCAAATTTTCAGTGCATATTTCGATTTAGAGAAATGCTACGAACATTCTACAACACTCACTCTTTTATTGAGTGAAACTCATGTGGGTCTCTTAACTTCATGTGGGATTCATTTCGAAAGTGTGGGACCCACATGAGTTTCACCAAATAAGAGAGTGAGTGCTAGAGAAAGTGTTTATAGCACCTTTCTTTGATTTATTTTTTAAATAAACAGTACAAGCTTGAAATATGAATCGTCCGATTTCGAGAAAGAGTTCACTCACTCTTTTATTTTGATTTGCGTATTGTTGTTAATTTTTTTTAAGTTTTTTGTATTTTGACTGTGTATTTCTTCAATTCTCTAGATGGTTGAAGCATAATTCTCTATCGTATCCTGAGATAGCTAAGCTCATTTTGATGTCAAGAGGGAAACTTGAGTCTATAAGGAACCGTGTTGAGTGGTTGAAGTCGGTGTTCGTTAAGGGAGAATTTATTGGGGATGCAATGTTGAAGAGTGGAGATAATGTTTTGCTGCGAAGCGACAGGGAGTTGGATGAGATTGTTGAATATTTAGAGTCCAATGGAGTTAGGAGGGAATGGATGGGTTATGTTGTGAGTCGGTGTCCGAAGTTGTTATCTTACAGCTTGGAAGAAGTGAAGATTCGTGTGCAGTTCTATCTGGATATGGGTTTAGATGCGAAGGATTTTGGCACCATGGTTTTTGATTTTCCTAAAGCTCTCGGTCACTATACTTTGGAAGAAATGAGCCGAAAGGTACATTAATTTTTGACAAACTTGGCTTAACGTCATATTGTAATATAATCCTCGCTGTCTTTTCTCATACTTTGATGGTTTCTGATATACAAACAAAGTACGACGCAACAATTGTAAATTTCAGGTTGATTACTTGAAAGAATTTGGGCTAGAAAGTAAGGATGTTGGTAAGTTGCTTGCATTTCGGCCACAATTGATGGCGTGCAGCATTGAAGAACAATGGAAACCTCTTGTTAAGTATCTGTACTATTATGGGATTACCCGAGATGGGATGAGGAGAATGCTTACAATTAAACCAATGGTCTTTTGTGTTGACTTGGAGATGACTATTGTGCCAAAGGTATGTAAATTTTTTATTTTTTTCTCTTTTAAGTTGACACTTGCATTGTTTAATATTGATGTCTAGTAGATTCATAAATAAAATTTCCAATCGTTTATGTTATGTTTTCTGATGATAAAATACTGACAATTTTGGTATATATTTTATCATGAAGGTAAAGTTTTTTCAGGACCTAGGAGTTCGAAATGACGGGATTGCCAACATGCTAGTAAAATTTCCCACTCTACTCACTTACAGCCTTTACAAGAAGATTAGGCCTGTGGTATGTCTTTTTTCTTTGCCGCTACAAAATTTGTTACCATTAAGTTGTTTTTCTGAAGCATCACCACCACAAAGTTTATCGCTCTGATTACATTTTATAAACTGTCTGATCAAGAGGCCTCAATTAACTAATCTGCTGAGTTTGCTTGTTGTATATAGGTCATATTCTTGATGACCAAGGCTGGAGTCACCGAAGAAAATATTCCAAAGGTTATAGCTCTTGGACCTGAGCTCTTGGGATGCAGCATAGTACATAAGCTTGAAGGAAACGTAAAGTATTATTTGTCTCTCGGCATACGTCTTCGGCAACTGGGTGAAATGATTGCTGATTTCCCAATGCTGCTTAGATACAATACAGACGTTCTTCGTCCTAAGTATACATATTTGCGCAAAACCATGGTCCGAACTTTGCAAGATGTCATCGAGTTTCCGAGGTATCAATGATATTTTGACCGTAGATACATAATTTTTAAAAATCTTGTTTCATTCTTAAATGTTTTTTATTCCATTGCATTGTCAACTGTAAATATGCAATTCCCTTGCTGTTATCAGGTTTTTCAGCTATTCCCTCGAGGGTCGTATTATTCCAAGACACAAGGTTCTGGTGGAGAATCAGATTAATGTCAAGCTAAAATGCATGTTAGCTTGCACAGATGAAGAATTTAACAAAATGGTCAAGAATATGATTAGAAAACGGCATAAACTTCAATCTACTGCAATGAAAGAGGATACTAAGCATCCCCAATCTACAGCCCAGACGTAAAAAGAAAAACCGATGACTTGTGGAAAACAGAATGTGATTGACTTTTCAAGAAGTAAAACAGCATATTAATCTTACTGTATTAACTTCACTGGTCAGACAAGTAATTGTCATGAAATCATAATTGTTCTTCTCTAAGGCAGGTGTTAAATGACTCTGTAACAGCTGATTTAGTGCAGCAGAAACAACTCATTAGAGGAAAAGGAGATCCTCTGTCCTATTAAACAAAAATGAAACTTGCAATTTATCATCCGCTGGGTCACTTGTGAAGATACAATTGCTAAAGAGTGTGCTTGGGAACATGCCGCTGTGGAGTGTGCCAATGAATAGAATTACGGGGACCTGACGCGTGGACTTCTTGCACTATCTATGATGGTTTAAGGTATCTGCTCATAACACACTTTAAATGTACATGTTGTAGTTGTAGTGTTGTACTGATTGCTATTGTGTTTATTTTTGTCAAAGTACCCCTTTTATTAAGGACTTGTTGGATTAGTTTATTTGCATAATCACTTATGAGAGCTTATGGAAAGTGGAAACAACTTGTGACATGTCCATATGCTCTTTAGTATTGTTAATGAAAACAACATATAGTTTATACGGGAAAAATTTGAATTTATTTTATCATTTGTTAAAGCACTTATATGATAAGCAATTATGCTGTAAGTGTTCGATTAAGCTGTGTATCTAAGCGGAACTTAATTCACTTTCTGCTTGTGTTTCCTCGTGATCTTTACGACTTTTTTCCCCTGATAGGAATTGTGGAAGACTTGACTTTTGTGCTATTCAGTAATCTCTGTCAGACATATTAACGTGGGTAACATTCTTGCCTTGAGCCGTCTATACCGGCTGATCATCAAAATTCAAACTATCTCCTGAAAGATCAACACTCAAATTTATCTATCTGGCTCAGCATTTCTGTGAACAGCAATATGTTACAAGCTCTTCAAGCACACAAAGTTCTGCCCGTTGCTTGCTTTTTATATGGGAGGAAAAATGTTCTGTGGTAATGAAATTATTTGAGGAAGATGTGCTCCCACGATCAATATATCATTCTCATGGCATCACAAATCTACGCTGACCTAAGATAATTTGCAAGATATATAGATAGTTTAATTCTTAATCATTTTAATCCATAAATAGCATGGCTATCTCTCTCTTTTTTTTCTTTTTTTTTTCTATTAAGTTTTTTTTAATCAGTTACAAATTATTCCAATGTATGTAATATATTTCAGGGCAAATTACTTTTTAGTCATTACCTCCTACAGCCATCAATTAACAAAATGCACTGTCCTCTAACCTTACCTTCAAACAAAGCACATCGAAACGCAGCATGTAAAATGAAAGATACAAAAAAGAGGTTGTACTACTTTTTAGGATCTATGAAGGGGAACCCCGATTGCAAATCCTGATAGAGGGTTCAAAAGGGTTACTAATAACTACATTACCAAAAATTTGGATGAAAAGTATGGTATAAAAGATCAGAGTTAGGGCTAAATTTGATTAATGATGGAGAAATTACTCTTCAAAAAAATAAAAATAAAAAGAGGAGAAATTAGAGGTGGAGAAAAGGGTAATAAAGTGGAACTAGACCCAAATCTCTTAAATAATGTCCTTAAAGATAAAAAATGTGTTTGTTATAGGGCAAATCCTATTAAAGGTGATCACTAAGATTAATCATCAACAAAGCTGGTAGAAACTTTGTATCAATAACATGTTATCAAAAATATATTTGAGTTTTTATGGAAGGCTTCATATGTTTGTTTAATGACAAATAAAGAACCATGTAAAAGGAAGATGCTAATGTGAGCTTTTATCCTAGGTGCAAACAGCATGAAGAATCACTGCTACATGTGCGTAGAGATTGCAAGCTACCACATAGCAAATGGCCTAGAATTTAAACACCCAATTTAAGCTCTTCCTTCAATGAGACGAATTGGTTTGGACGGTGATAACAGGGGCAATGATGGGTCGTATTGGAACCTTCTTTTTGGCATAATGTTCGATAAATTATGGTTTGCCAGAAATCCTTTTATTATCTCTCAACAGGAAATCAAATAACACTCTATTTTGGCAAAAGCTGCTAGCCATAGTTCATATATTAGAGTTGACAAATATACTCAAGTGGTGAGAAACAAACTAAATCATCCACAATAAGCTGGAGCAAGTTGCAGCCTGGTTTTGTTGCCATGAGCTGCGACAGATAGTAACAATGCATAATGCACGGCCAGGAGGCAAATGTATCAAAAGGTATAGTATTGGGATCATGCATGCAGAGTTGAGGCAATCTTCACAACCTTGAATTAGCAACGAACAGAGGTCATATGCTCATTCGCGTGGACTCCGACTCAGCTGTGGCAATCAAGTTACTGCAACATTGAACACCCTGAAACTCAACTAGTTAAAACAATCCATAGACTAGTTGAAGAAAGGGATTTGGCGTCAACACATTCTATGGGAGGCTGAAAATAATTTATTGATTATTGATTGATAATTGTAAAGTTTTTGAATCAGTTCCAAATTTCAGCATCAAAAGAAAACCTCTTTCATCAAACAGCGTATGGAAAATAAAAGATGCACATTTGTTTCGTACAAAAAGATGATATATTCTTGTTATGGGGATCGTGTTAGGCTTGTCTACTTATTTTATGGGAATAGATAACGACTATGGAACCAAGTCCAACCACCAGTTCATGGAGAAAAATTCAATCACCACTGTTATAAAGGGATTGTTCAATAGGTAAAAAGTTAAAACACAGCTGATAATGTCGTTACTTTTCACTATCATAATTTGTTCAAATCTACAGAAATTGCAACGGGAAACTTTCCCATGTCATAAATATTTCCTTACCAGAAGAAAAAATGCTATTACCACAATCAAAATTCTTCGTACAGAAATCGAACTAATCCGCATGTATTGTTTGATATTGGAGACAAATAATTATAAACGACAACAAATCTATCAGACATAAATGGATCACTTCATTCAATTCCAAGTCGACATATTGAATTTTTCTTTATGAGTCCAAGATCCACCTGCAAAAAAACATGGAAAATACATGGTTTAGGATACTATATTACTATCACTTTGCAAATCAAAACGAGAACCCATCAATCAAGTTTTACACCCTTAAAATGACAAAAAAAAAAAAATATACAGTGATTTATTCAGCTAACAATCCCATAACAATACCTTGTGGCCGAAGAGATCTCTGATGTTATCTATCCCATACATTATCATCGTTGGCCTGTTTTCAGGTAAAAATAACAAGTTAACATAAACTCTGACATACATCGACATGTTGCATCGTAGTTCCCCAATACATTCACTAGATTTGTTTAGAAAATTATTTAAGAATTCAAATTTTATAAATTAATTCATTTTGCTGTTGGCATTTGGCAATGATTATATGGCGTTCTCAGTGTTTTGCTCTCACCTTTCAAGAGAAAGTCCCCATGCAATAACTTGGACATCTTCAGGAAGTCCCATTGGCCGCAACATTTCAGGTCTGAACATGCCAGAGTTTCCTACTTCTACCCATTTTTTGAAGCCTTCATGATAACTGTTATACGAGCACTTGATTAACATGTAATCTCTTGGGATATCGATTATCAAGATAAACAAGCCAAATAATCATTACAGGGAGTCTCACCTGAAAATCTCCATGCTAGGTTCTGTGTATGGATTGTAAGCAGGTTTGAATTTCAGCTTGGTCATGCCTGAACTCAAGAAATTTTCACCAAAAGATTAGTAAAAAAAATAAATGTACTACTAAAACTTGTCTTTAATAATCATTTAACCTACATTCAACATTTAACTCAAACAAAGTTTTTTGTTGTAAGAGAGCATCATTACCTAAGCGTGAGAAGAAATCATGTAGAACTCCTATTAAGTCACAGAGAGTGAGTCCTCGATCACATACAAGGCCTGAATTGAAATGGAAAATCACAGGCATAAAAAAAAATTAGTTATAAGATTAATCCCCCAGTGCATCGAACCCAAAAAGTGATGCGGCAAAAATATATTTGAGTAATTCCCCACCCCCTCTTTAATATGACGTGGAAAAAAAAATCATAATTGGACCATCGAAGGTGGATTGTTGTCGTTTGTTAAAAGATGAACGATTTAAGAAATAAACACTGAGCCCAGTAACTTAATAGCTCACGTACCTTCTATCTGATGGAACTCAGCAAGATGTGTACGGTCAACTGCTTCATTTCGGAATACACGATCTATAGAGAAATATTTTTTTGGAGAAAATGGTTTCTGCAAAATTATAATGGCACACAGAAAAAATGATGCAAGCATTAATGAGGAGCAAGAACTTAGAAAGTATAATCTATTATCCCTTTGGATGCAGGGAAAAGGCAAAGCCAGAATACAGAAGTACTTTGTAAAATAGCTATGATCTAAACATATAACTTGAAAATTTCAGTCTAAAATCTGAAAGAAAAATGAAGATAATAGGATGCTCATTGGCCCCAAACACAACACAATCATACACATTCACAAAAACATGACACAAAAAATTCAGACACAGATACAAACCTGTGCCAGCTGGTAAAGCATCCGGGAAGAAACAGCAGTTGTGTGGGTCCGCAGAAGGTTTTTATTTGCTTCCTCTCTTTTCCAGTCATATGCATATCTACCAAGGAATAAATTGTAAGGTTACTCTCAGAAAGCAATTTGGAACTTATCTGTCTATGAATTATCAATAAAAAGCCTCGTTAGAAAATGTATTGAGGGTGCTCAAGCTCATACCCCCTAGACTCATAACCACCAGATTCATGAATTTGCTTCACCCGCTGAACATAATCTTCAGGCAGTTTCTTTGTTGTTGAAGGAGCTGCATGTGCGTGACATGTACTCAAGATTGGAGCAAAGAAGATTCAAGTAGCATTGAAGAATCAATGATTTACTAACCTTCCAAAAAGAATGTGTCATGTGAATCACGGGCTGGATGTTGTTGGGGCTGGAACAAGGAATCGAAGTTCCAGAAACTGCCATTTAAAACATTAAGATGTAAAGTTTACAATTAGAACAGACATGTGCTGCTACACACTATACCATACTACACACAAAGTGTGTAATTCTTTAAATTTCAATATTTTTAAAGATAAAATCTAGCCCTAAATTAACATAAATAAGCAAAAAACAATGAATCATGGAGATTAACAGTATGATTCATGTAATTCATATAACAGTTACTTTAAAACACGATGTTTCAGATGCATTTATAACAGTCACTACTGAAGGAACCTTTTGAAGAACACGGGCGGTCTCAATCAAAAATTAAAAAAGGGCAACCCGGTGCACTAAAGCTCCCCAATACGCAGGGTCCGGGAAGGGGTCCCACCATTTGGTGTATTGTACGCAGCCTTACCCTGTTTTTACACAAGAGGCTGTTTCCAGGACTTGAACCTGTGACCTTTCAGTCACATGACAACAACTTTACCAGTTGCGCCTCAACACGGCCGTTCTCAGTCAAAAATTAAAAAATAAAAATTGCTTCATTGTCACTTTGCCATCATTCAAATCAAAGATTTTGGAAATTCCATAATTATTCCATAACCTTATCCTATACCCACTGAAGCACAGACTGAAGTATATCAATTCAGTGCACCAAGATTTTGGATTCGGCTTTTATAATTTAGGGCTGCAAGCCTGCAACTACCAAGCCTATTCAAAAGTTTGGGATTTATTTGACTATCAGTTCTACAAAGGATTTATTAAAGGTCAGGCTGTAATAACCTCCAAACATTTTATTTTTCCACTGCTTGGTTGAAAGCCTCCTTAAAAAGTGCCGAGTTTGATTTATTTATTTATTGGGGGGCAGGAGGAGGGTTACAAAGCTTTACATTGGAACTTTGAAAATCTTTTTTTTTCCTTCCGTTTTTATTCTTTACATCTAATACGTTATATTATATTTATTGTTCTTTATACATTTTGTGTGTACATCATAGATTAGGAAAGCCACTAAGATTGGACTACTGGGGAGGGGTTTGAATGGTTTATATGAGATCAGAGGTTCAAACCTCATTACCACTATTGTACTCCAAAAAAAGAAACACACACACACACACTAGAAAGGTATCGACACGAAAACAAAACAACCATTACCTGCTTTCAACATAATTATTTGTGGGCATCTCCTCAAACCTGCAGCATTAGATAACCATTACAAAATGTCAATCTCAAAGGTCGAAATAATTGATTACTGCAATATACATCAGGCTTCCACATGAAAAATATAAGACTCACCCCATACAGTGGAAAATCTGTTTTATTTGAGCCCGTACCTAAAAATGGAAAATGTCCAGATCTATTAAATACACAATGATCAAATATGTTTGGGATAAAAGCATAATCTCACTGTCATTTATCACCATAATTTATTAAATATGTTTTATTTGATGTTCACTTTTTTGGTAAGGTCAACTGAATTGATCAAATGACATGATCTCACAGTCAGAACACAAATTTTTGAAACAACACAGTTAAACCATAAGTTAACATCATACAAATTTGAAAAAGTTTTATGTAGGTTGTTTTGTTTGCGGATGTGAAGATTGGAAACAAAGCATGGCATATGTTGATATTTTTTTTTGGATACAGGCATCACCATAATTAAAATCATAATATATTTATACATATAGCATAGACCACATATAGAAACTACCAAAAAAACGCATAATTTCCTAAACTTATCGAATAGTATACATATAGGATAGACCACATATCGTATATGCTTTATTGATGTAAATCAAAAGTATGATAAATGCATTCCGTATCAAGCTACAAGCTTAAATATGTATAAACAGACGATGCTTTTGCTTATGTTTTCCAGAATATAAATTTTCCTATTGTCTGTAGAGTTCCTATATATATTTATAGTTTTGATATTCCGTTAATCAAAAGGAGATTGGGGAAAGGAGGAAGAAGGATGAACAAGGGAAATATCTTCTTGCCTTTAACAGTGGATGAAGACTGCCACCTTCAAGAGGCTGACCTTTAGCAGTGTAGTTGTACTCTTTGAACTCTATTTCCTTCCACTCCCCACTGCAACAAAGTAATACAGTATAGTCAAAGTTCATAAGATATGGTGCACAAATCTGCCATCCCCAATCTACATTCAGTTTAAGAAAAAAATTACCTCTGAAAGTTATCTCGAGTTAAATCAGTGACAACCTTCTTTCTTTTTGGAGCATAGTTAGGACCCTTTTTCACTGAGTAACCCTTCCATGTCCTAGATTATACGATATTAATTACGAATTTCAATAATGAAACAGCAGTCAAGTCACTACACATAATCATAATATCAACAAAACTCCGAAGAACAATCAAATGAAATGATTATTACTGTGGAACAATAAGCTTTCTAGCTTTGAGTGCTTTGATATCATCTGAACCAATGCCCTGCATTTGCAATGTGGTAAAATTTCTAATGAGATATGCAGAACTCACAGGAAAAACTGATAAAAAATGTGATGAGTAATCCGTATATAATTAACATAAGAAGGAAACAAAAACGTCAACACGAAAATTCCCCCAAGCAAATATAGGCAAACATAAATTTGTTTCCATCACCACTCACCCATGAAATAGAGTGCAGTCCAGGCACACCTCATAAGTCATAACTAAAGAGAACAATATATCCTTCCAACTACCTATACCTATCTCACATATTTAGTTGAATCTGATGCTCCACACAAAACTTGTCACTTTCTCCAACGTATTACAATAAACCAAAGAGGACAGACTTGGCCTATATGCTTATCTCTAAAACATGGATTTCAAAGAAGGTTGATAATTTGATAAAAAAAACAAGCCTACACTGCCGTCAGCCACAATCAACAAGTGTATGTTACCAAACAGGTGTGTGCATCAACAACGATGAAGTATAAGAATGGAAGTGACCTAGCAATTTCCTACCGTATATAGGGATGAAATAATTGATTAATATCAGATTCCAAACAAGCACGAATAGAAACTATCAAGCCTCCTCTTCAAAGTTGATTTAAATAAATACATAATATTTCACATTGCCACTATCTATTATTATCTGATTTAGAAATTGACAAAGTTGACTATATCTCAGCATGTAACCCCCTCAATTTTAATAGAACATTAGCATTGACAACCCCCTTCCCAAGGAAAGAAAAGAGAACTTCCAGCTCTTTCTACCGTTACCCTCTCAAGTTTCAACACAATTATGAAATTCACTAACAAAAGTATTCAAGCTAGCACTACACACCTGTCCCTGTTGTATTTGAAGAAGCAGATTTTTGACTCTATCTTCCACATCTTGGACCTGCAACCAGAAATTGGTTTACAACAAGTATTTCACTAACCATGAAATAATTCTCATCTCAAAGAACAAACTAAACTGAACATCAAAATACAACTTTAATTTTTATTTTGACGATACAATTATATTGTTGCATTACATGCAAATGTGCATCAAATAAAATCCCAAAAGTAGTAGATTTAGAATCATTAACAAACCTTCCTAGATATGAGTTGTTTTCCCATCTCCACCCATTTATTCTTAGCAGCCTGTGCACAAGCTATCTTGAACACAGAAGGACCCAGCTTTTTCTGCAACCATAAAAAACAATTAGATTCAATTTCACCTATGAAGCACACAAACACGTACACCAGATACAATACTAACTCTAACATAACACAACAACAACCAAGCCTTATCCCACTAAGTGGGGCAGACTACATGAATCAAACGACACCATAGTGTTCTTTCAAAAACCATGTCTTTCGCCAACTCTTTTTTTATGAAGAAGCTAATGTAGCCCACATAAATCGGCACTGGGGAGAATCGAACCTGAGATCTTGTGGAGGAGCACAATCCAAGGTCCCCAAGACAACACCACCAGGCCAACCCAAGTCGGTTCCGCCAACTCATTAATCTCTAGATCCTTCATAATAGTTTCTCTTATAGTTTTTATAGGTCTTCCCCTACCTCTAGTGATTTGACTCCCCTCGATCTGATCCACTCTCCTTACTACAAAATCCACACGTCTTCTCTCTAAGTGCCCAAACCACCTAAGTCTATTTTCTACTATAGGTGCTACCACAATACTGACTAACACATATACACCGTTATTAACTTGAGAAAATTAAAGTGACTAATTGTAAGTGGTGTCAATTGCAAATCACAAAAGATATTCAACTCTTTCCACTATAACCGCTATTTCACAATATTTTGTACTACTAAATAGTGTATCGCGGAGCAATAGCCTTTTGTTCATATTCTGTTATGCAATAGCGCTGTAGTGCTGCTCTAGCCGCTATTTAACAACACTGATACCGAACACATACAATCAATCTGAATAAATTTGATAATAACAATAATATAAAAAAAGCTACCTGAAGTTCATCTCTGGAGATACCTTCGGGCGGAATAGCCAAAATTAGTTGAAATTCGGGGGATCCCAAAGTAGCATAAGTGTTTCCTTCGTCAGTTAACACCCATGTCTCCCTCTTAATATCCTATATCCACCGTAACAAACCAAAATTTTCACAATAAGATTTACATGTAAAATCAATCAATTCTAGATGTATGATAGAGTTACCCACCGTAGCATCGACGTATCTGAAACCATGAAGACTCTTGATGACATTGACGATTTCATTGTGGTCAATGCCACGTTCAGCTGCAAAATCACCTGAATCTTTAATCTCATCGTTGTTTTGCAGGTAACCAAGAACTGCTTCTTCCGCCATTCTAAAATCCAAGAGCCGCCGCACAATAGACCGGCGACGGCGAACAGAAAGGTGAAGATAGGTGGAAAGTACTGTGTCTGAACGTTTTTCTTCGCGAGCGGATACTCCTAACTAAAAACCCCTAAAGAAAGAGAAAGTTGGTCACGTTCCCTTATATTTCATTTGGGCCAACCCATAATATTGACATTGCTTTTTGCATACCCCATAATTGGTCACGTACCTATTGGGAATGAAAATACCAAAATTTATTTTCAAAAAAACTATCTTCTCTCTTTAGAATTTCATCTTTTCATTATTTCAATTCTTATTGGCAAGTTAAAATGAGTATATATATTTACAAAGTATATGGTTGCTTAAATCGTAAAAAGAAATATTAAAATCCGAGTTTCACCAAAAAAGTTAATAAGTTTCACTAAAATTGTTCATGAGAATCGAGTTAGACCGATGGATGAAACAATTTTACTTATCTCTCGACAAAACTTATCGAAGTCTTCCTTCATGGAAATCGAATGCTAACAACAACAAAAAATATAGGCCAAATACCTCCCTGGGTCCTTTAAGTTTTACGTTTGTTTCACATAGGTCCTTTAAGTTTCTAAGGTTTCAGATAGATCCTTTAAGTTTTGAGTTTGTTTCGGATAAGTCCTTTAAGTTTATAAGGTTTCAGATAGGTCCTTTAAGTTTCGAGTTTGTTTCAGATAGGTCCTTTAACTTTGGCTTAACAGAGGTTGATAGAAATGACCTATCTGAAACAAACTCGTAACTTAAAGGACCTATCTGAAACCTTATAAACTTAAAGACCAATCCGAAACAAACTCGAAACTTAAAAGGACTTATCTGAAACCTTAGAAACTTAAAGGATCTATCTGAAATAAACTTGAAACTTAAACGACCCGGGGAAGTATTTGGCCAAAAATATACGTAGTAATGTTAGATATTGGGCTTTAAAAAAATAAATAAGTGCAAGCCCAATAATAGTTGAGTTTAGGGTTCAAGCTAGGCACTGTTCGAATCAGTAACCTTCTTCAGCAATGGCTTCTTCGTTCTGTAAATCAGCGGCGAGAGTGGCTTCCACTTCCTTCGCTAATCGTTCTAGAACCTTCGCTCAAAAACCTTCCATTCCGCTTCTGTTTTCTTCTCAAGCTCCTCGTGTTTCAAGGTAGATAGAACAACGCATTTTTCAGCTGTGATTATGGAAATGAATTTTGAATTGGTGTTAATGACATTTTTGTTTTTGAAGGATTTTATCGGTTGTTGGAAGTGTTGAATCATTGATGCCTCTTCATACTGCCATTGCTGATGCTAGACTCACTTCTAATATCGCTTCCAATTCCACTTGCTGGAGCATGCTTTCACAAGGTACTAATTCTTAGGTTCTTTTTTATTATTGTGACTACATTTTTTCATTGTTAATTTTTCTTGCATTTACGTGATTATAGTTATTATTCTGTTTGATTATTAAAAATAAACATGTGTATGATATTTGAGGTTTATGGACTTGAATTATTAGTTTACATAATTTAAAGATTATGTATTGTTATGACTGTTTCAGTAATTGATTGTCTAGGTTTTGCAATTATTGTTGATGATTAAGTTGAATTCCCTTGAAAACTTTTTCTATATATGGTGCGCTTTATTTTGTTTGTGAGCGAGTGATTATAACTTTATAAGCTGTTTTAGATGTTATTGATTAGAGATTAGAGGGGTAGTCTTTGATTTTGTGAAATATGCATCAGACGATTATGAGCTTCATTAGATAGATATCATGAGTTAAAGGATGGTGTAGAATTAAGATAAAGAGGTGAAACTTAGAAAACTCACTTCAGTTGGTGAAATGCTCTTCTTCTTTAGCATTTCTGAACATTGTCTGTTCCATTTTTTTCTTTTCCCTTTCTTGTAATAACTGAAATAAGAGAGAATCTGTTGGATTTTCAAAATCCATTATTTAGGTTAGTGTTGATAATTTCTAATTAGTCATTCCACCATGAACTAATTTCTGGTCCGGGGAGTATCGCTTCATTGGCATTTTTACAGGGTGTTTAGTTCCTATTAAACTTTGAGATTGTCATATTTGTTATGAAAATTTAAGTAATTCAAATTCGATTCTTGAACGTGATATAGTTTCTATTGCTTTGGTGCTTCAAAGTGTGTCTGTACTAATTCGTGTCCAAAAGTGACAACTCGATAAAAATGGATGTGGATTGCTATGTACCCAGAGCCAACTAGATTGCCTCCATGAATCCCTCAATGGTATTATCCTTTGTTTGGAGGGATTTGGGAGTTTACCCAAATCCTAGAAGTTTATATGGGAGAAAATTTCAATCTTTTTTAATAAGGTTGTTTTGGGATTGGATGTAAGCAATCTAGTTGACAAATAGTGTTACATGTGTGTACTTAACATTCCACATTAGCATTTCTGTTATCTTGCATTAAGACCAGCTTGATGAATGGATTATTTGTCACTTTGAGGAACAACATGTATAAACGCACTTTTTCAAACACCAAATGCAATAGAAGTTGCCACTCAGAGAACCAAATTGTATAGCAACCTTAATTTAAAACATAATATGGGACACACTGGAACTGAATAAGGAGTCTTGTCATTCTGAATATCCTACATTCCAATTATTTGTTGACATTAAACATTATAAATGTAGGGAGTCAATAGTCTAGGTTATTTTATTTACTGGTGTGAGCACTAAAAATACTAAGGTACCAAATTCCTCTATTGTAGTAATATCGCTTTCAGGTGGGCAACTGATATGGTAATTAGTAATTACCTTTTTCTTCTTTATGCTCATCCTGATATCTTCTTTTACTTTGTTGTATAGGACTTGAAAAAACATTGTGACAGGCTTGCTGGATCCATTCAAGATGAATGAGGAATGAAAAAGAGAAAAAAAATGAAAAACTGTTTTTTTCTTTTCTGTTTCACCCTAGGAGGAAAAATAACTTCACAGTTGAAATTTTGGTCACAATATTGTGCACCAACTGTAAACTTGTATGATTCAATTTCCTAATTTTCTTGAAAGTATATGACAAACTTGCTTGATAATCACCTTCAAATTTTCAGTCCTGAAGTCTAAGTTCTAACAAGTCAATTCTATTGTCATATAGATTAACTTAAGTTCTAATAATTCTTAAGTTCCTTGTTGGTGTTTATAATTGTTGGAAAGATTAATTTGAGTTCTTATACTTAATTCCTCCAGATTTTACTTCCTCTTGCTGATTGTAATCCATATTTCTTGTACTAGACTTTGCAGTTCCCCGGTGACAAAGACTAAAGAATTCAATAATTTCAATCCTTGCTGGGTTGCATTATAGAGTTAATGTTGGCTAACATGTTAAAATTGGCCAATTTCCCTCATGGCTGCCACAATACATTATTTGGATACCCATCATTCAGTATCACAAACTCGTCTAAAAACTATTGTTGCTCTTAGTAATGTAAATCTCCCATCAATTTTCTGAACATTGTGAAATAAGAAAATTCATTATCCTCAAATTTTCATTCCTGAATTCTAGATACTTATATGCTTGAAAACGATGCCTTGTAGGAAGTAGGAACCTTGTCTAACCCTGAACCTTTGTGAAAAATAAAGATATCTATTTGGCATAGGTTATGAGTAGTGCTAGAAACATATTATCTTATATTGATTGAATTGTAAATGATCCAAACTAACTCACTCGTAATTTTTGTTTGAGTTTTAATGAAAAGTTGAGGATGTGTTGAAAAACGTAGTGATGTTAGTCTTGACCAAAAAAAAAACGTAGTGATGTTAGAGTATTTCGCTTGTGTTTAATTTCATTTTTACTTTGATAATATTTCATCAATTCATTAGTCAGATTTTGGTAGTGTATTCATTAGTCAGATTTCAATACACTGTTGACGCACCAATGATTTGTTTGGCTCAAATTTGAGAACTAGTTTTCAAATAATCATCGTCGAAGTTTATACGAATGAATCTCTTTTTTTGGGAAGTAACAAACTCATCATTTCGTCAGTGGTTTCAATACAAGGAATGCTATAATAACTTTTTCGGAAATGTTAAATTGTGTCCTTGAGGCATAAGATAAGAAGACAAACGTAGAAGGTTTTTCTTGGAACTTGTGCTTTCAATGTCTAGAAATTGCAAAAGTTATACTTTCAATATAAAATTTAGGCTTAATACTTCATTTGATCTCTTAACTTATTTTTGGTTTTCATTTTGGTCCCTTAATTATAAAATGTCTCAAATTGGTCCCTTAATTATAAAATGTCTCAAATTGGTCCCTTATGTCTTCTGCCGTTTACCGTTTTGGTCCTCTCCGTTAGTTTTTTTATGTCTAATATTTTTAATATGATTATAACCGTTTGATCACAGATCCATGGTATACTACAGTGAACAACCCATATCTGATTTTTTTCTTCTCTTCTTCTCCTTCCTTCTTCCGTAAAAAAAAATAAATACAGAACCACCACCACCAATTGAATCTGAACTCCTCCTTCCTTCTTCTTTTCTCTCTCGATCTGAATTCTCTCTCTCTATTCGTTCCTCTTCCTCTCTTTCTCTGCAAAACTATGTTGGATTAATTATTTAATTAATCAATTATAGATTGACAATAATCAATTATTATAAGTTAATGTCATAATATAAATTATGGTCTATTGTGTTAAGCACTAATTAGTTAATGAATATGTGTGATTGGGCTATTCTTTCTCAATGGATCGTGATGGGTTGGACCATTTAGCTAAGTCCAATGAGAGGTCCATGCCCTCAGCCGTTTACCTATTTAAACGTCATCCCATCAGACGGTTAAAACTATCCTGAACATATTCTGGTGCTAAACGGAACGAGGGTAGTCATCCCTCTCATCCTTCTGGCAATTATCCTTCATCAACCTAATTCAAAGGTACACAATTTCTTCTTCCTTCTTTTCCATTAATGATATGCTATAACTTGTATCTAACATAATTCATGGCTAAACACTAAAACTTTTATCAATTGGTATCAGAGCCAAATAGCTATTTTTCTGAAAATATGAATTCTCCGTCGATTATGTTTTATGACTATTTATTGTCTTGAAATCGTATGATTGGATCTAGATGCCATATATTTGTTATTTTTCTAATCGTGTATGAGACAACTCTTGAATCACAATCCATGTTTTAATATCTTGTTGCATCTATTCTCTCACGTATGTACAGTATCGTATTGATAGTTATGTATTCTCTATACATGATTCAGTATATTATTATTTGCCTATCATCTCAGGAATTTTATTGATATAAAAACTTGAATCCATATATTTGAGAGAATACCGTACCTATATATTGCAGCAAATCATGTGAGATTTCTCTTCACTGTGATTATTGAACGATTCATGAGAAACATAATTGAATCCCTTGTCGGATTTTCCAAAAACCCTAATTTTCTTAAATCTGTCATAAAGTCGATTATCCAAAAAAAATTATATGTGGCTTCCTTTTGTCTCTCAATTGCTATTTCAAATACACTTGAATCTTCGAATTTTGTCGACTTATGACAGAGATCGTAACAGGTCAATCGCGGGTCAAAAACGACCCGTTTCTCTGCAATCCGGGCAAAGAAGATGCCATGCGTGTGAACACCACGCGTTCACAGAAAATAATCCTAAGGCCACTCGCGCATGGGAGCGGTTATGGTGCATAAGGAAATCCTTATGCACCGTGCATAAATCCCAACATAATTGCTTCCTACACCCCCAAAGAAAACCAAACAAAACAAAACAAAACAAACCAAACGCGGAAACAAACTGAATCATCACTGTAATTTATCATCATCACCACTGGAATCTTCAATCTCATCATCAACACCGTCGTTCATCATCATCACCGTACCGGAATGCCAAAACCATTTTCTGTGGAAATGGTTTCTGTGAGTTGTACTCCAAACCCATTTTGTTGTGGAAATGGTTTCTGTGAGTTGTACTCCAAACCCATTTTATTGTGGTAATGGTTTCCAGAATCTTCAATCTCATCATCAACATTGTCGTTCATCATCATCACTGTCATCGTCACCGTACCGGAATGTCAAAACCATTTTGCTGTGGAAAACCATTAGATGTACTTAATTGTTTCCAGCAGTTGTACTCCAAAACCATTAGATGTACTTAATGGTTTCCAGCAGTTTTCGTGCAGTTATGGTGAAAATCACGAACCCAAATCCACAGTTCCACCTCCAAACCCAGAACCATCACAACCCACTTCAGAATTCCCCAAGAACACGAAGAAGAAGCTAGTGAGACAACGGAGATGGGAAGCAAAGAAAGCAGAGAAGAAAGCGGCGGCGAAGGAGCAGAAGAAGAAGGAAACCGAACAGAAATGAAAGGAATGGGAACAAAGTTAAAACCTAGATCTACACCGTTTGGTTGTTTATCTCTGAAAACTGAGTCCAGATTTTGATTATAGAAGGAAAAGGATTTTTAAAAGTGAATTTTTTTTGAAATCGGAGCCATTTCCTACTACTCTGGCGGCGGCGCCGCTGCCCTAGGGCGGCCGGCCACCGCGCCGGAGGTGTGTAGAAGATGAAGCTTCATCCGATATCAGTTTCTTAGAGAGAGTGTGAGAGAAAATCTATTTTTCAAAAAAGTAGAGAGAGAAATGACAAACACAAAATGAAAGAAATCTAATGGTTGTGAAGTGTTTATGCACGATGCATAAGGAAATGGCTTATGCACCATAACTTTTGTCCTCGCGCATCAGGCGCGTGAATAGCACGCGCTAAAAAATGACACCCATGCGCGTGGTAGAGCGTGCATATTCTAAAATTCCAATTTTATTTTATTTTATTCCAAATAATTATTATTTTTATATTCTCTAATTATTTTGGTATAAATTTGGAAAAGTTTGATACATGTTGATATTTTATACATTATTATTTGGTGGATAAATTGTATTTCTAAAATATCATATATTCTAAATTTTGTGTAAAGATTTCTCATTTATATATTCTCCACAATTGAGTCTAAAATATCTTATGTGAAAATATTTTTTTATAGAAATCACACTTATGAAAAATATTCCTTTAAAGTGTTATGATTGTGAAAATTCTTAGACTCAATCTTGTATATTCTTGCATCAAATATTCTATATAAATTACTATATTTTGAGATTTGGTGATACCCTCAAAATTATTTGTCATGTCAAGATTAACTTGACTATTATACTATATATATTTTTGATTTATGGGTTTCAAATTTTGTCAAATCTTGAAAAGGTCATATATAAATTAAACTGAGAATAATTTATTTCAAATCATATATTCTCAATATTTGAGCCTAAAATGTTTTAAAAATCCCCTCTTATATTAGTAACACTAACTATCTAATCAATTAAAATGTTACTATTGTGAAATTATAGAAGGCTCAATTTTATTAATTTTAATGCCAAATATAATTAATTTAAATTTTTCAATTTTAAATATTCTTGGCATTATAAATATTCTAATATAATCTATTCCTTAATTCATATTGTCTTAGCATAAAGATCCAAAGTTTACTAATTGATCATTCTTTTTTGCGACATGTTTTAACTTAGACACTTGTCCCTGATTCTTGTCACAAATTGATTTAAAGGGTCCTGATAATATTTTATTTTTAAAATAAGTATAGTGAATTGTATATTATATATGCCATTTATGTTAAATGAATCTTAAATTGGCATAATTCTCTTTAACATACATTATACTTTCTACCATACTCTCTAATCTAGACCAGTAATTTATTACTCTAAATTTTGTGACACACAAATAACTATCTACTTATGTGTCTTGTTGAATAATGCATTGTTGAATTTTTTATGTTAAAATTCTAATTATGAATTAAACTTTGTATGCCTCCTTGCTGTTTATCTTCTAAATATAAACAACTTATTAGGAATTGGGGCAATTTTAAATCTTCTATCATCCCTACAGCTGAATACTTATATAAATCATAATGATTTATAATTAGAGTCTCATATATGTTTAGTTATAATGATTTATTCTCTATTCATGATTATTTTGGGATGACTATATTATAAGATATTCTCGTTAAGTCATCAGAAGTCATTGGCTCTAAGTTTAAGGATGAATGTCACACACTGTGAGGTAAGTCGTGATTTAATTATTTTTATCCTCTTGTGACTTGTCGTATATTATTGCACATATGAAAACATTTATTCATTATTTTCTTTTGTTGTGCAATTATGATATCTTATATAGAAGTGAAATCCTTTTTTTTTCTCTAGAATATTCATATAGAACTCTATAATTCTTATATACTTGTACTATAATACTTCATTTGTATTTATATTCTAATTCTAATTTATAGTGGAAGTATTAAAAAAAAAAAAATTTAAAAATTTTTA
>Ga0228710_1004553_pt1 | contig 21855 bp, 8 predicted proteins | sample MedpolnodulmetaG_FD_177995 | JGI IMG/M metagenome (GOLD analysis project Ga0228710, IMG submission 177995) | Root nodule microbial communities from Medicago polymorpha collected in Santa Monica, California, United States - pink nodules | ecosystem: Host-associated > Plants > Roots > Nodule...
ATTTAAGGGTTTTTTTTTTTTTTATATATATTGTAAGGTGTTCGCGAGTTGGGTTGGGCCAGTTTTGGTTAAACCCGATATCGGACTCAATAAAACTTAGGCTATTACTTTTTGCCACCTATGTGTTTCTCATGAGCTATAATTTTTTTTTCAAAACACCATTTGTTCGGATTATATAATTCTAATTGTTGTAAAATTGCTCATGTCTATTTAAAGTTTGTAAATGTGTCGTTCGGATTATATTTTTTGAAATCTTACACAATTTTTCAGAAAATATAATTTGAAATGTGCCAAACCCCCGTAAAACCATTTCTAGAGGCAAATTGTAATGTAAAAATTGACACAATTTGGATTATATATACCGAACATTTTTAGAGAAAATATATATTTTCTTATGAAATGATCTTTCTTTAAATACAAGGGCCAACAAATAACTCAGAGATTTATAAAAAAAGATATTTATTTCATTACTCGATCCGTTTCAAAATACATGTACATCAACCATTTCACACATGTCAATATATATACAACTTTGATCGTTAATATCTTTAATTATCTAAAGTAAAAAATTATTAAAATTTAATATTTTGAAAATATTTATCGAGACAAATTGAACAATATCTTATATGCTAATATTTGTATTCATATAATAGTTTAAAAATATGATCAAAGTAAATAATATGAGAGCAGTTTAGAAAACATATGTGCAGTAAACTTCCAGTTTCACCTCAACAAAAAAACTGTGAGTGTAGTAAAAGTTTATCTATCACCAAAAGTGCATCTCATTAAATTGGTTTTTTTTAGTCAAACAATAAATTCTTGCTAGAGCACAAATAGAAGCAATATAGATGCTAATCGTGGACACTTGTTAAGAAATGTTAACAAGTACATCTAGGACACTTGTTAAGAAATTATACAAGAAAATATTATGTTGGAAATCGTGTGTTCTACTTTTTACAAGTTAAAAAAGCGTTCTTTTTTTTTGAACAAGAAAAAGACGTTCTTTTCAATGCAAAACTTGATTTTTTTTATTTTTATTTTTAACTATTAATTAACTATAGTACCTCCAAGACACCGCTTAACAAGACCTGTAAGTTTAAGACCTTAACTAGCTTCTTCGAAAAGCACCATGTCACCAAAACGCATCTTTGACCAAATTACTCCAAAAGTGCATATCATTAAATTTATTTTTTTGATCAAACATTAAATTCTTCTTTTTTTTTGTAAAAAATAACGTTGGGTCCATTACAAAATAGAAAACCTATCAATTTTAATGCAATTTAATACCATCTTTATACATTGGAACTTGCACATATTCAAATCTATATAAATTGAATACACACACCCCATATACTCACAATTCTACCATTGTTGTATTCATCAAAAACCATACTTACAAAATTATTTTCATCTTCTTATCCAAAACCATAACCATGGCAAGAGATAACAGTGATATATTCTCTTTCTTATCAGAATCACATCTTCTTGCAATAATTTATATCCTACTCTTAGCCGCTACAACGGGTATACTTAACAAAAACTGGTTAAGGATATGACAATCCAATGAGAACATCAACTTCAATGAAAACCTTTTTGTCGATTCAACTTCGGATGAAGTCAAACAAGCACAAAGAGAAGTTTTCATCAACTTCATCAAAAATTGGATTTCACACTTCACGAGCCGTCGAATTAACAAGTTTTCTCTCACAATTTCGAACCCTCAGACTTGTGGGGAAACAATTGAATGTTGAGTTGCTTTCGCGACACAACGCCGTATGAAAGATTTAACTCTTGATTTCTCTAATCCTAAATGGGATGAGAACGTTTTGGATGATAAACATACCGTTGTTCCAATTGCCAACGCATGTTTATCAACTCGGGTCGTTGCTTGAATCACTAAAATTGTATTCATGTGGTTTTTATATGCCAGATTTGGTTAACTTTGGTGCACTCAAAGACCTTTCTTTGGGTTGGATTGAAGTTCGCATGGATACTCTTAAAACTTTGTTATCAACTTGTAAGAGTATTGAGAGTTTGAGTCTGAAGAGGTGTTGGAATTTGGTGGACTTTGATTTGAAAGATATTGTACAACTTGGATTAAAAAGATTGGTGCTAAACAAGTGCGATACACAGTGTATCAAATTAGATGCACCAAATCTTAAATACTTCAAGTATTCTGGGGATGTGTTTACTTTAGAGATATGTGTAAGTCCAAATGTTATAGAGAGGTAGACATTGATTTTTCCACAGAACCAAAATTCTATAAACTTCATGCCAATGGACTATGTCAATTACTGATTGATTTCAAAGATGCTAAGATTCTAACGGTTTGCAGCTATCTACTCCTGGTACACTTTTATTCATTTCGTTGACATCCAATTAGATGCACAAAAAAGGTTGATCCATCTGCAGGTGACCTAGTGACAGTGAGTACAAAAACTTATTTGAATGTAAGACATTTGATTCTAAAAACTCAAATGCATAAATATGAGCTTTGTGGATTTGAATTCTTGCTCAACAGTTGCCCATTGCTTGAAAAACTCACATTGAACATAAAAACTCACAATTTATATTTAAGGTGAGTCATTTCATGTTAAATACGTTACATTTCATGTTAAATACGTTACATTTCATGTCTCTCTTTTTCTCTAAATATTTAACATAGTAGTCATTGATATATAGTTATGTGGTTTGATTTTTAAAATTTGGAATGTTTGCTCGTACATATTACAGGACTATAGACTTCCCTATTTTGCAGACCTTGAGAGATTCTGGCAAATGCGTCGAGTGTTTGCTCAATGCTTGCAAAATACTTTGAAGGTTATAGAAATATTTGGAGGGAATGAGACCTTACTTTGTATTCCCTCATTTTGTTTTCTGTTTCTTTTTAGCTACGTTTTTTGTTTTTATTTTTGGCTCTCACAAAAAATGTATGTTTTATTTCATTCCTTATTGATGGAAGACTTTATTTCTATGAGATGGTTGTATTTGGATTATGATTTTATGTTTTTGTTGCCACTTTCAGTTGTTGGGCTGCAATCTTGCATATTATAAGCTCCAATTATTGAAGACACTTTGTTAATGGGGACAGATTATTATGAGGTAAAATACAGTTAAATTACTTGCACTCATTATTGTAGTTTCATTTAAAAACCAAGGTTTGAATTAAGAAAGTTGTCGGAATAGGCTAGAACTGCTTTTGTGAATCAAAACAAAACAAATACTCCAATAAAAATTTGGAATAAATTTCGTATTCCAATTCTTAAATGCTCATTTTTAAAACTTTAAATGCTATGGTTAGAACCTTGACATGCTATTTGTATTTGCTATAGTTAGATCTTTAAATGCTCATTTTATTATAAAAGAACTGGAATACCAAAGTGATAGCTTAATATTGGAGGAGAGAAGAAGTCAAATTTTTTAACAAGTAAAAACCTTAAAAACTTTAGACAAAAAATCAAAATAAAAACCTTCCTGCTTCTATGTAATAGAATGCTTTAAAATTTAAATAAAGCTCAAAAAACTTGTTTTAGTGCTTCTCTCAGTAGCTTCTGAAGATACACAGCCCTGAATAATGGTCCCATCCAAAAGAAGGCATGATGAGAATCACTCTTAAGAAGATAAAATCAAACAAACATTTTTAAACTACACTATTAAGTTATTAGCAAGTAAAACCAAACAAAGCGAGCTCAGTTAAGGGTACATGAAGCTCCCTGATCAGGCTCAGATTCATCGTGTCCATGATTGCTAGGTGGCCCTTACGACAACAACAGCCATATACCGGCCACTTGAAGTAAAGTCTAGAGTATATGGACCAAGCTCTGCAAATATTGCAAATCTATGCTCAACTTGCCTACAAATATTTCTAACAGGTAGAATAATGTTGTTGATGTATATATGCATGTATAGCTTTCTCAAAGTCTGAAATTTTGCAAATCTATGCTCAACTTGCCTACAAATATTTCTATGGCAGCTATTGTTGCTTCAGTAAGCAAGATGTGCTTCCATCTCCTTCTAGGTTTCCTGTCAAATATTGTAGTGGAGATAGTGGATAAATTAGCTATAAGCGCTAGCTCATTGAATTTGATATCACTACTAGAAAATGCAAAATTAGCGAGGGAAATTAGTGACGGAAAAAATGAAATTCCTCACAAATTCCTTGGTCGCAAAATTTAGTAACGGAATTAGAGAGGGATTTCACGTTTTCCCTCACTAAATATCCCTCACTAATTTTTGTTTTTTTAGTAGTGTATGTTTGTTATGATTTGTTTTTTTTTATTAATCCTTCAGTTTTTAAGGAAAAGGGTCCTAGTGATCGGGAGTTTAGTCGAGAGGTAAATAAAGTATGCCCGGTAATTATTTCCATCAGAAGTTGAATTCAGATTTTCTAGAACAATTCGTCATAGATAGAATTCATTAACCACTTGATCTCAATCACTTGATTATTATAATTAGTTCTTGAACTGACTAAAATAAAAATGATATAAAAATGGTGACAACTAGAGTACTTATGGAAGAATGATGGGTAGTTTACCTCAACCAATGAACATTTATCTTTTTAAGTGATATCCATGAATTATCTTGACCCCACCAATAAATTGCTCATTTTCATTGAATGGTGGGTAAAGTACCCATATTTTTTAAAGGTAATTTAGAATAAAACCTATAAAAATATGTTTAAAAATGTTAAGATAATGACGGTAAAAATGAGAGCAAATTTTGTGACAAAATGTAGAGATAATTTATGACGTATCATATTTGCTCTCAGTTTTTATAAAATTCAGTTAAGATAATTACATTAAAAATGAGAGCAAATATGATAGTTATAAATTAGCTAAGGCTACTTGAAGTAGCATTTTATAAAAATGTTATAATCTCGTGACGAAATATTATAAGCTTGTAAGAAGAAAAAAATTTGCCAACCAACTCTACTTTAGTCATAGCTAATAGTTAGGCCTTGCCATTCCAACTCTAAATAAGCAACAAATAAGCAATAGGATTATTCTAAATAAACAAATTCCAAGAAAAATATCCAAGGTACTAGGTCAGATTATTAAAGACGAAAAGCATGTTCTATGCAGCAACCCAATTTGGTTGTATAAGTTTTGATAGCTATATTAAAAGTGTCGAGTAGACTTGATTGAATCCTTGAAGACGTGGACATGATCTTCAAATTGATTTAATATCCTGTAGCAAATATTGAATAATTAAATGCAAGGTTATAAACATAAATATGTACTATCTCTATGAACTTTTTCATAATTGGTATGGCTTTCAAACATTACTTTTTGTATTAATTATTTCTTGCTTATTTATTGATTACAAATTAAAAATTATCATCATTAGAGTATACTGATAAAAAAAATTAATATAATCAAAACAATTATGAGAATATAATTTAATTATTGCAAGAATAATAATCCTATAGTACTCAACCACAAATGTAGAAGTGAACGTAAAAAAATCGAATGTAGAAGTGTGTGTGGAGCAATAAGCGAGGACAGCTATCACCACCCCCACAACATCATACTAACAAAGATTAACATGCCAATATTTCTAATTGAAAAAAGTATATAAACTCAGTATAAAAGAAAAGAAAGTGCGTAAACTTCATACCCATACTTGTGTTTACATGATTATGATTTCTTGCCAAAAAAAGCCAAAATTTAAACAAACCCTAAATCTAAAAAAATTCTAATTTAAGAGAAAAAATCTAACATATAAACATAAAAGGTTATTGGTGTTTGATTATGAAAACTTACTTGTTATTGGAGTGTTGTTTGATTTGAACTTGAAGGAATTTTGGATTTTGGTGATTTGAGAGTGGTTTTTGAGTTTTTTTTAGATTTTAGATGAGAAATGAGGAAATGAGGTGTTCTGTCTTCTTTAAAACAACACGTAGCGTGAGTTAACTAACGCGGCGTTAGCTAAGTAGCGCAGAATTTAACACTTGCGTTACTTAACTAACGCATGGGTATTTTCGGAAAATCAGCTGGGCGCGAGAAAAAGTGTTGGGAGAATAGCAGGATGACAGTTCATGAGCCTGAACAATGATATAGTGGAAAAATATTGGGTTTCGAATCTTTGGTGAAAGGAGAAAAATGCCAAGACATTGCCTCTGATTTAGTTGGTTAGTAATTACTTGCTACATTTGGTTGGAGAAGAATGACATATTCTTTAACAGAGAGTGTGATAATCATGTTTTTTTTTTAGTAAAAGTGTGATAATCATGTTTTGATGTACGATATATTTGGTCTTTAATAGCAAGAGTTTTATTAATAAAAAAATATTGAAAAAGGAGAAAAATTATTATAAAAGAGACACTAATGATCGTACTACAACTCTTAAAGAAAAAAAATAGGTCATATTACAACTGGTTAAGGTGAGATTCAAATTTTTTCTTGAAGTTACAAAGTCAATCTTTAACAACTAAGTTGACACCTCTTGAACAAATTTTTTATTTTATTTTTGAAAAAAACTATTTCCTATCATTTAAAAAATTATAATAACAAAAATACTATTTACCTCGTTTAGTATAGAAATGAAAAAGGTTTTGTATGATGTTTTATGCATGAAAATATTCCCATATAATTATGTACTAATTATGTGCATGTCTTGTGAAGGTGGTGCACACTCCCTAATTTCTAGTATTGATAATCATTTAGGATGTGATTTTGTTTCTCCTTGTTTGGGACACATGCTATAAGTTGCATGTTAGACTTCACAACTCATGCGATATAGCTTTGGGAAAAGCTAACAGGCACAAGTCTGGCCTTTGGGAAAAGCTAACAGGCACAAGTCTGGCCTTATTTTGATGTATATGTGCATGTAGTTTTCTTAAATTCTGAAATTTTGCAATTTCTCTTTCGCAATTCGATCAAAATAGACTTAGAAAATATAAGATATGCTCAAGGCTGTATTTGAAACAGAGCAAAGAGGGCGACCGCCCTAGGCCCTAAAAAATAAGTACAAATTTGGACCCTCAAATTTTTTTTAGGGGCCTATTAAGCCCTAAAAAAAATTGCTTTGCTTTTTTATCAAGTTTGATGTTTATATATATTTATTAGTTATGATCCATGTAGGTTTGCCTAAACCACCAAAATCTCAGAAACGGCCTGTATATACTCAACTTATCTAAAAATGTTTATATGGCAGCCATTGTTGCTTCGATAAGCAAGATCTGCTTTCATCTCATAGGTTTCCTCTCATTTTAATGGTAAGAAACAACAAATAATGGATAAATTAGCTTATAGCGGGTGAACTTATTAGTTAATAAGCTAGTTCATTGATTGCTATGTTTGTCATTAGTAGTGTTTGAACTAACTCAAACCCAATATAAAATGACAAAAAAAAAACTATATATTAATATTTAATTTTCTTTCAATTAAGATGATAATGGTAAAAATGAGACAAAATATGATAGGCCATAAATTGGCTCAAACTCTACTTCAAGTAGCATTTCAAAATATGTAATAATCTCATGACAAAATGCTCTCACCTTGTACGAGAATTTTTTTACCAAACAACTACTTTTTTTGTGTCACCCTTTCGATTCCAAGAGGAATGGGGCCTCGTAATTCAGAGTTCCACAGAAAGATAACCAAACAACTACTTTAATCATACAAGTAACGAGTTTGTATGCGATATATATTTTAATAAGCTAACAGTTTGACATTGCCAATCGACTCTAAATAAGTGACAAATAAGCAGTTGGGGTATTCTAAATAAACCAGTTCAAAAAACGAGGTCCAGGGTACTAAGTCACATTAATAAAGAACAAAAAACATGTTCTATGCAACAAACCAATTTGGTGCTATAAGTTTTGATAGCTAGATTAAGAGTGTGGAGTAATCTTGATGGAATCCATGAAGACATCGAAGTAATCTTCAAATTAAATTGATATCCTGTAACAAATATTGAATGATTAATTGTAAGATTATAGACATAAATATTAAATATCTCTATATAATATTTATTAATTTTTAAAAACACCATATTCCCGTTGTTTCAAGTATCTGAACATCATTCCAAGTCCATGATCTGAATTGCTCATCTCCATTCACATTTTCCCCCAAGCAGCATACAATTAAAACTCAGGGTAGTACCACTACCTTGTATTATTTTCCTAATCAGTATTCAAACTAACCTAGATTGTAATTATACTAATTTTCTTTCCAATGTAACATGTAATTATAATAATTATAATAAATTCCAAGGGTGATGGGTCAGGTACAGTGGGTATTGGTTTTTCAATTGGTGCTGGAAGAAAGAGGCTTGTATAATTAATCTACAGCTTGCTCAACCAACAAACATGTATCCACCTTGAGGAACAGTTATGCAATTTAAAATAAAAATAAATAAAAAATCAAGTGAAATTGACAAAACCATCCTTAAATTTCGAGTGACTTAAAATAGTGGAAATTGGTCTTTGTCAAAATCAAATACGGGTGGGCTACTAACTTACACCTAAATATTTAAACATATGTAAATTAGCAGCCCCCTAAGATTTACTAGAATAGACCGCCACTGGTGTTTTTGTGGAGGAGTTTTCAGCAACATGCACCTTAGGGTGTATTTAACAAATTTATAGTTATCACTTGCTAACTTACTCCTAAAATTGAGTGAGTGTATTCTAGCAAATGTCTACAGTGTTGACTTACACCCACTTAATTGTTAAAAGGAGTATTTTAGCAACATGCATATGTGCATTTAACCGCTTTTTAGTTCTAACTTGTTAAAATACTCCTTCATAAAATTTAGTGGGTGTTCATTAACATATAAGTAAGAGATATTAAGGTGTGTTCACAAATGTAGATGTAGTAGTATATATAAGAGATATTAAGTTGTGTTTGATGGTCAGAGTTTATGTATGAAGCAATAGGGGAGGATGGATATAAACTCAGTGTTAAAGGAAAATGTGTAAACTTCATACCCAAGCCTCGAGTAAGCTTCTTTCTACTGGTTTGTTTGAACTTGGGGTGCAAAGCTTCACCTCCTCCAACTTACTTGAGCGATTTTAATATATCGTGTAAAGTCCAAATCAGTTTGTATGTTTTGAATTTCATTAAATTCAAATGTAATGAGACTCTTTGAAAGACATGTCGGAGTTTCAGATGGCCCCACCCAGCCCGAGTTTCCAACCTCATCGGTTTTTAAATTTTTCTGCATGTAAATGAAACCAAATATTATGTTTAGAATTTTCCAGCTGATATACAACATATAATTGCTTTGCGTATTGTCTACATAGGCAAATAAAAAACTAACAAATTATATAGAGGAGGGATATATTGACTCCAAGAGTAACTCAAAAGAGTTACTCCAAATCTCCACCCTTCATTTGGTTTTAATCTAGCACCGATATATTAACTCTAAGGATAAGTTTAAAGACTTACTCCAACCTTTAACCCTCTTTTTTCTTTTAATCTAATGGTTTCAATAAATCATTTATTTCCTCACGTGACAGAAAAGTATGCAGAATACTGTAGTTTTCTGGAAGAAAAAAAAGCTGTTCTTCTCTGCCCTCACTTTCCTTCTAGCAAAAACTGTCAGCCTCTGAAGCATGGGTACTCTAAACATGGAGAAGTACCGGTACCGGGTACGCGTATGGTACTCGTAACTTAGTACCGAACCGTACCTATTTTTACTTAGTTATTCCGTCGTAGTTGGTGCAGCAAAAACGTACGGTCGTTGAAAAAATAACCAAAATTATCTTGCTTTTGATGAAAATAGTAGAGGGGATGCACAAAAAAAAAAAACTCTCAAGCAACACGATGATAGAAGTGTAGTAATTCAATTGAAAAATCTTTTTTTTTATGTTTTATACCAACGTACTCGTACCTTCATTTTTTAAAATTTGCCGTATTATGTACCCGTACCCGTGCCTATGCATCATAGCTGTCAGCTAACTTATCAAAAAAGAATTGGCTTAAGCTGATGAAAATTATGAGGGGCTTATTTACTAAAGAATTGGCCCAAATCAAGTATGTCTCACCATCCTTTCCGTCCCACACGATACAAAGCTGTATATCAGCGATTAATGCACCATATTTTGAAAAACAGATTGAACGTTTTGTGGGTTAGTGCTGGTGGTGGTAGTTTTTGGATCTATAGATCTATAACAGATTTAGTTGAAGTGTACCAATACTATTGCTTTGTTCATAAACTTGATTAGCTACAGAGGTGAGTTTCATATAATACTGAGAAACATAATTGGTTTGATACAATTTAAACACAGAAGCACAGGTTGGAGACCACCATAAAACTTTTGATTCAAAGGAGTGTGTATGAAAGTATCTATGGCTATTTCTAAAACCTAATCCGCTTAACATGTGAAGGTGCTCACAGCGGGTTTCAGTAAATGGAGGAGAAAAAAATTTCTCACATGAGTGATAATTACTAGTTAATCACAGCCATTAACTGATAACAAAATCAAGGGTCATGATTTGGAGTAAGTCTTTAAACTTACTCTTGGAGTCAATATATCCCTCCTATATATATAATCAGGTTTAACATGGATATTTGTACAAATGTAGTTAAAAAACTTCATACACACCTCAATAGCAAGATACGAGAGTTTTGGAGCATTCTGTAGAAAGCTAAGGAGTATATTCCAACTGCAATTCTCAGATATTTCAACTGACAAAAATACAAGATTGTGAAAAGTGAGAAGATGTAGGCTGTCAAGAATGTCATCCTCCTCCATGCTTAGAAACTGCATAACAAAAGAAATTGCATATGGGTAACTAAATATGGAACTTATCAATGTTATCGTTATAAAGAAAAAAAAGATTATGAAACTTACATGAATAGTTTCAGAACTGATAGTCAATGACTTGACATTAGAAAGTCCTTTCAAGAGTGTATACAAACTGTTCAAATCTGGATGCTTACTAATGCAAAGAGTAGCTCGATCAAGATTGGACAAGTTTATAAACTCATATTTTCTGGGAGTCAATGAAGGATCAATAATAGAAAGAACTTCAAGCGAAGGGGCATTAATTTGCAGTGGACCAATGTTAGGCGTAAACAATTTAAGGTATAGTCTCTTTAATGAGTGAAAAGAGATATTGATGGGCTGTTTGAAGCAATCGTGTAAAAGTAATTCTTCAAGACATGGACAACAAGATAAAAAATTAGAGAGATCATACTCACTATGATCATCCATGATAGAATTTAACACAGTAAATTGGAGATGAAGAACCTTTAGCGACGGAAAATTCAAAGCAGAAGAAGAATTGAATCTTGGCTGAGTTTCACCGCGCAATTTTAAGACCACAAGGGACTTAGACATGGCAAGCCTAAGCGGCAATAAGGTTGGTTTATCGAGGGACCAACATTCCACGTCAAGTTCCCGAACCTTGAGGTCTAATGCTTTCGAAACCCACAAGTGTACATCATATGATTGGCAGCCATTGTTACTAAATAGACGTAGTTTTCTTATATCTTCGGTGCGTCTTAGGAGAGCTGCATATATAGATTGGATTGATTTGGACAACATAGGGTCTGAAACCTCTAGTAGTTCGAAGGCAAGGTCGGGGATCTTGGTGCAAATTGACTCCCATCTTTTGGATAGAACAGATGTTCTATAAGACTCTTCTGTTGATAGGAAAGACAGAATATGAATAATCAATTCGTCTGAGAGATTGCTTAATCGGTCATGCTCTTCATCGGATTTGGAGCATGCCACTGCTGTTTCGGTTTCGGGTTTCTGTTTTGTTTCCTCCATATGCTAATTCATGAGTCTGATAAGAAAACAAACACAGACTAATTTAATTAAAAAGAAAACTTAAATCATATAATCGCAATGCATCAACTATGAAAAACAAATAAAACTACCGATTCATAAACAAAAAAGTATTATCACATACACCATTTGTTTTCAGAATTGGGATTAAACATGCACATAGGTTCCAGCCAAATTCAAATAAATCAAAAAAAACATAACTTTATGTAATCACAGATGTGAAATGAAAATGTGGATGAGTAATCTGTTACAAATTAACCTTAACGCAAAACATAAAGCGATATCACATGAGAAACCACAAAACTAAAAATGCACTAAAGAATCACAAACCCTAAAACTAAAGAAAAGAAGCAGAAAACACCAACAAGAAAAAGAAAAGAAACGAGTTGAGAGAGAGAAAAAAAAGATACCGATTGGAGAAATGTTAAAGGAACAGATTGAGAATATCATATCTGATTGGGAACGTTTTTGGGTGTTTTAGCTCTTACTGTTGTATGAAGGATTTTGGGATCAGTGAAAGTGTGGGAAGTGTGAAAAAAACTAGTGGGAAAAAAGAAAGTGAGGGAAATCAAATCATCAAATATTGTCAAAAGGAAAGAAAAAAAAAGTGGAAAAAAGAAATGTGTTAATTTTTGTAACTTCAAAGAGGTCATAGACTTGTAAAATTAAAAATATTTAGCCTTAAAATATCTAATTGAGTGAGGCATGTGTATCTTCTTGAGGATTTTGTTGATATTGAAGTTTTTAGAAATTCTTGTTATTACCTCTCTCATAGTTCATTCCATTCTGGTTTTGTTCATATTGGTTATGGACAAAGCTAACTTCTTGGTTGGTAGGATAGGAATCAGTTTGATGATTTCCAAAACATATGTTACACTGCATCACATGTTTCATCTTCTCCTCTTGCATGCTCTTTGTATGTTGTAGTTGTAGTGAGTACAATATCGATAACTAGGGTTTAGTATCTGTTTAGGTCATGCCTTGAGAATATTCTTAAGATGGGTATTTTTTGACATTATAATTTTCTATAGCCCACCATGAAGATGTAGTCATGATTCAATTGAGTACATCTAAAGTATATTGACATTAATTGAAGAATGCTTTGCAGGAACAAAAATAATTACCATGAGACACATTTATCTAACAATTAACATGATCCTAGTCTTATTATGCATGCAATCTGCAACCATGCTAATATCATTTTATTAACTGATACATATATTTGGACGTACATGTGTGTCCTACTTAGATTCATTTTGCACTGATACTGAAACACAAGTAGTAAATATATACTTTAGCTTCAAATGTTATGAATCATATTTGAGCGACAATTCTAAGAAGTGAGATACTTGATAAAAAAAACAGTGGGCTAATTGAGTTGTCGGTATATATGTTTTAGTGTAATTTTTTATTTTTAAATTAAAAGTTTTAAGTAATCGGGCTAGCCCGAAAGCCCGTAGCCCGCAAAGGGCCGGATTTGGACAAATATTTTTGAGCCTGTTTATCTTCCGGGCCTTTTCGGCCCGGCCCGCAAAAGCTCGAGCCTGTCATGGGCCAGCCCGTTTTGATAGCTCTAGTATTTATAGCCTGCTTGCATCTTCGTGACTTAGAGCCCAAGTCACGCCTTATTTGCTACATAACGCTTTTAGAGGCTTCCAGAAGCCTTATAAGGCGGTGAAGTGGCGCATATGCGCCCTTAGGACTTTTGTCACTTGATTAGATGTCCTTCAATGTTTTGGTGAGAAGTTTATTTTGAGTTAAGATTGCAATAGTGGTATCCAGCTCAAGCAATCCAACTTTATTTTGTGTGTTCCCTCAGTTGTACACGCCTTTTTTTATGATTATGGGCCATCATTTCTACAATCTTTACATCATCGGCATATCATTATTTGACATTAATGATCATTTTGTTGTTGCATCTAGCAAGAGTTTATGTTGTTGAAATCCATTCCTGAATATATAAATATTTGTTGTATCATCAAACATGGAGTTATAGCGTTCTTATGCCTCAAAAAGAGATTCAACTGCTCCTTGAGAGAATACAACAATTGTGGCTTTTGCATCCATCACTTCACTTTGAGAATAAAAGCGGTTAATGAATTTGTCTTCCAATATGTTCATATTTGTATCACCGCAACAAGTTGATCAAAGTACCAATCATTGACCTTCCCGATTAAATAATGTGGGAATAGCCTCATGGATACATGTCATTCTTCAAAGTCAAAGACACCTAACAATCTTGCTTTCTCATAAAACTTTCCCAAATGAGCAATGTGGTCCTCATGATCGATTCTGGCAAATGGATTTACGTGCAGGATTTGCCAAAACCCCGTCTTCATCTCCATTTTCTATTGATTAGCTTAGAACTTACGAACTCCGACTAATCTCCTTAGACTATTCAAATTTATTTGTGGTTGTTGTGGCGATGGAGGATCGACGAGATCTACTATGCTGGTTGTTGTTGAGTTTGAAGTGATCTAAATGGATGAATCACCATGCGTAGCATTTAGTTTGGCTTGCTTGAGATTTTTCCTCGTCGTTTTCTCGATTTTTGAATCGAAGAGCAGTTGATTGGCTGGATCTTTATCTCACATACAAAACAAAGGAACTATATCAAACTCGTCAAGAGCATATGGTAAAATACCTCAAAGAAAATAATGCAAATACATCCACAAAAGTAAACATGAAAGAAAAATAAATATTCACTAAATTAAAAAAAATACTTAACTTGAAACAATAAAGGTAACTGCAATTTTCAGTTGACACAAGTCCCCATCAACAACGCCAATTGATAAGTTGCATTTGATAGTATCAAAGATTTGCAATTATCGATCAACAAGGACTTGATAAATGAACACTTCACCTATCTTGATTTTTAAAAGTTATGGTTTTTGTTTTTGACAAAAAAAGTTATGGTTATAAACGGACGGTTGATTGTTAAGTGACAATATAAAAGGGGTTGAGACTATGAATTAATAAGTTTGTTGGGATTAAACTTTATTGCTTAGCTCTCTAATATTTTCCTTGATCGACTGTATATCCCTCTATATTACCATTATGCATTCAACTATGTCCCTCAATAGAAATTTGGTTATTCACCGTTGAATAATCAATTGAATTAGTGGTAGTGTTCAGTAAAGTTTTTACGTTTTCAATTTTTATTTATGGTTAAAGGTGTAGGAATGTTGAATGTAAAAATGAATAAGGAAATTAAAACCAAAATTTGATCTGCCTTACCTGAAAGGCAATAATAAATATCGATTTCTAAGGCCAAAGGCTACAAATATCAAAACAACACAGCAAATACAATTAAAAGACTTAGAAAAACATGAAAAGACAAAAACAAAACAAACAAAAACTGAATTAATTGGCCAAAATTTAGTTATGATGATGGTTTCTTATGAACAAACCGCTGTAAAGATTTCGGCAGTTCACCTCCCTCATTAGTTTTTTGTTTCTTTTTAGCTAGGTTTTTCTCTTCTTGAATTTTCTGCTCCAAGTAAGGCCTCTTTGCATTGGCAATTGCATCTTGCTTTTTCGGCATTATTTTACCAGCCTTGCTTCTTCCTTTTGTTTTCTTTTTCAGTTTTTTGCCCTTGACAGCTTCCACAGCGGCTTCCATCTCGGCCTCTATTTCTTGTGCAGTTGGCTTCTCTGTTTTAGAATATTTCACCGTACCGATCTTGCTGGGATCCAGCATGATTGTCTCAGGTGGAAGCTTATCAAGAAGAGATCGTATTTCCTTCTCTCTTCTCTGTTTAGGTGTTTCAAATGGGTTTGCAACCCATGAATCAAAGTTAGGTTCTCCTGCTCCTGGAATAAGGATACTAGACAAACCCATTGAATGTCCTATGCCTAGAACATCTTCGTATGGTCGAAAAGCTAATTTTCCTATCTGGTATCCCTTAACCATTGAATGAGTCATGTACCTTGAATAGTTCTGTGCACCAGAAACATCCCTCAGAACCTGGATATATGAACCATTACCACAAGCAAGCAAGCCTTTTTGACTAAACTCCAAAGTATTTGCATGGCCTGGTAATGTTTGAAAAGCCTCAAATTTCCTCAAGTCCCAAAGCTTAATTTTTTTGTCTACCCCAGCAGTAGCCATTAAGTGGCCATTTGAGTGAAATGCCAGAGCCGAGACTGGCCCTTGATGACATAGCATCTTGACAAGGGGAGACGAACTGGTTGGCTTCCACATAGTAACTGTACCGGCTGAGTGGCCTAAAGAAATAACCCCATTGTAAGGGTTTAATTCCATCACATTTGTGCGTCCTAAACCAGTTCGATATTTTCCAGCTATTGTACCCATTGTAACATCCTGATAAAGAAGCATCCCAAATTTGTTGGTAGAAGCCAGAAGAAAATGGTTTTCCAGAAACTGAAGCCTCAACACTGAACCATGCTCCTGGAAAAAGAAAAGAAAAATACAACTCAACTCCTTAAAGATGCATCCAATACATTTAGTTTTAGGATACGATAAAAGGCAACTATTTTAACTGCTTCAAGAGCTCTAAGAATTAATTAAAAATTAATGAAAAAACACACTGTAAGATATGTATGCTATATGAGCCGAGTGTTCCACTAGTGGACCTCAAGCCAGTATTCAGAAAGACAATTTGAAGCGGAACTAATATACATTTGATCCACACATCAAAATCAGGCTTGTGAATTGAGGATAAATTAATGAAACCTCAGATGAATGGTGGATAATACAGGAAATTAGATAACCCGTCAAATAAAAAATCCACTAGCATATGCAACTGGATGGTTCAACTCTAAAAGACATAAATTTAGTTTCAAATACGTCGAGAAACATTTCCAGCATCATCAATGGCTAATATTGAAAAATATTATACAAGCAGTTAACCAACCTTTAGGCAATGAAGCTCTGTGCCGTCCCGATTATATATGTATGGATACCTGTGAAATTTTGAAAATTCTGAAGTCACTCGACATGAAGAAGAATATGGCCCACATAATATTTTACTGGGGGAAAAATATTCTAATGAACTTTTCCAAGAAAACATCAAGCCACAAACAATCTCACAAGGTTTATATTGATTATTAAGTTTGTCACGCTACCACAAAATAATAACCCCCATTTCTGTAATTGCATTTTGAACTTTGAAGTACAAGAGGAAGCAAATGGAGTTACATAAGAAGAAACATAAATGATATTTTAATGATGTGAAATGTGGTATTTCGGGATCCAAGACAGAGTCGCATGCAAGTGTCAGAAAGCATGAATAACAGGCAGAGGAGTGGCATGTAATGTGCACTGAGAATTGAGAACCTCTGCCCCCAGACATTTTTTTTAAGTAAGTAGCATTCTATTTCAAATCTTCACGCATAAACTCCCTAAGCCATTCTTATTTCCCTAATTGTACTGATCCATTCTACAAAGAACAAAAACATTTATAGATAAATGGTAGAACAGAAAACCAGGAAGGAGAAATTACTTTCTCTGGGCAGCAGCAAAGAAGAGCTCATTATGTAAGAATACCACATCACGCACAGTTTCTCTTACCTGAAAAACCAAATATTAAAATCCAAGAATAATTATATGAAATACTCAATAAATACCCAGTAAATTGTAACCATTACTCTCCAACATTAGATGTAAGACCCATTTGTTTCCTGTGCGTGAAAAAAGTGAATCTTTTACTTAATTTTTTTTATTAAAAGTAATTATAATAATATGTTTTTAAATAAAGCTCAAAAAAGTTGTTTTAGTGCTTCTCTCGGTAGCTTAAATTAGTAGCTTCTGAAGGTACGCAGCCCTAAATGGTCCCGTCCAAAGAAGGCATGATGAGTATCACTATTAAGAAGATAAAATCAAACAAACATTTTTAAACTAAACTATTAAATTATTAGTGAGTAAAACCAAACAAAGCAGGCTCAGTTAAGCGTACCTGAAGCTCCCTGATCAGGCTCAGATTCATCATGTCCATAATTGCTAGGTGGCCCTTACGACCACCAACAGCCATATACCGGCCACTTGAAGTAAAGTCTATTGTATATGGACCAAGCTCTGCAAATATTTTTTGTAAAAAAAAAAAAAATACAATAAATGACAGAGAAGATAAGAACAAAATTGTTTCCAGTGACGAAAGGTTATGTGCATCAGTATATTGTTTAATAAAACATTCAATAAAGAGATGCAAATCAAACTAGTACAAAGTTACTACAAGGATAAAGCCAGAGGAAAGGAATATCATCTTTATAAAAGCATTAAAACTAGGCATATATTAAGTAGACGTCAACTTTTCTGCAATAAACAATTACAACCACAGTGCTTCAACAATTTGTAGTGACATTGAAGTCATCTTTTAAGTATTTTAAGTGAGGACTTCTCAACAATAGGAGTCAGCATTTGCGAGAAAAGAACCTATGAGATGATCACTTGGTATCTTGAAAAGTATACAAACAACTACATGGAAGTTAGATTTGCTTTCAAATTCTTAAGCACTTGAACTGGTAGTGGAGGGTCTATCACACCTTTTTGCAGCTTGATACTGGATTTTCTAACATTTGAGTACAGAAAACAAAAATATACTCCATACAACATGCTTCTAATATCATGTGCCCAACAATTCAAGTTATTGAAATTAGATCTACTTAAAATTCTTATGTGCCTGAATTGATCAAAAAATGTGTATCTGACCTCCAGTACAACGGTTTTGGTTTTGCAGCCAGATAACTTGGGTTCTCCATAATTTAAGAATGTAAAAGGACATGTCTATCAGTTCATTTTAAAATTTTGAGATTTCATGTTGCATTTCATTTAATTGGTTAGTTGGTATTTTCCAACATTTATTTAAATTTATGTAGATAACCTAAGCTCGGGCATTTATTAGGGCAAAAAAAAAAGCTTTTATCTACTTCTAGCAGGAGCTGGGAGGCCAATGTCTGAGCACTGGTTGATCAAGAAATAAGATTTGAACCCCAAGCACTCACATTCGAACTTCCAAAAGCATTGGATAAATCAACCACTCACCAAAGCGCTGGCAGAAAAACAAAAGGTCACAACAAGCAAAGAACCAGTGGTTATCTTGAGAAATTAAAGAGAGAAAGGGGCTCTTTTCAAGGGAGGAGGCAGAGGAAAAAAGCTGACTGGAAGGGAAGCTTAAAAACTTCATTGCTCTTTCTTTCTTTGCTTCTATTCAAACATGTCTCTAGATTTGTGAAAAACAAAAACAACACTGTTTGTGGCTATAATGGAAAGGAGCATGATCTGCTTGCCTCTATTAAACTGATTTCTGAATGACAGCAAGAAATTGGGTAATTTGTTGTAGTTTGGAGGGTTGTTCACTGAAGGAATAAAGAGATAACCTCAAAAGCAACTTAGGGTTCCAATCTTCAACTACAGAAAACAAGCAACAATGATGACAACCAGTGTGTGTGTGTGTGTGTGAGAGAGAGAGAGAGAGAGCTACACCACATAATGAAAATCAATGAAAGGGTGACAACTTATAAGAAGAAAGAGTGCATGAGAGGATTTCACGGAAAAACTGCTCACGTGAGATTTTAACTTTAAGTGAATAGATATTAACTTATAGATCAACAAAAATAAATGGATTGGATTTATGGGATAGGGATATGATTAAATGTGTCAAACTTTTACACTTACACAACTTAAATAATCTGGACAATTGTAGGTATGTTAACCAATATAATAATTGAATTCAAAGTCCCAATTAAGTAGATTAATTAAGTTCATAAAAACTTTGTGCAGATGAAAAACTTCGTTGATATTTGGTAGAGGCAAATGTTCATTATTATAATAATTATAAATTATAATAGATAACATACCTACAGTTGTCCAGATTATTTGAAAGGCAATATAAATGATTAGGAGGAAGATAATATCACACATCCAAGGTCGGATTGGTTGATTTCAATTCTACAAAAAGTTATTAAGTGCTAGAGTTGATACCCAATGTTATTTATCTTGTTTCACTCTCTATATATCTAGACTAAAGAGAGAGACTAATATTACAATAGAAAGATAATACATCTGACCTAACCTTAGATACTATTAACAAGCATAATTAATAGTACCTGGTAAAGTAATATCATATTGGTTCCTTGAGCTTGAGATATCTACTTCCTTGGCTATTGTCTCCTGCTTAATCCTATACGTCTTTTCTATGCCTTCGGCCTCTATATAACCTCCTTCGCTGGGCATAATCCACTGCATAACCAAAATTAGAAAGCCAATACATAAAACATGTAACTATAATCTATAGTTATAGCTATAGCTAAATAACTAATAAAAACTGACATCAACGACCACAAGTTACACAAGATCAAACCTTTTTTCACACTATGTGTCACTACCATCCCTCAAAAAACGAAATCCAGTAGATCCCTAGGTTCTCAACACTAATTAAGCTGATTTAAAGTAACTTGAATCAATTTAGAATATGTAGTTACGGCATCATGAAGATCAACATAGCGTTAATATTGACTAAGGAATGTACTTGGTATAACAGGCTGCCTAGAAGTTACTGAAACGGCTACATAGTTCTAGAAAATGATTCACAGTTGTGGGTAACTGCAAGGCTAACATCTTTGTTAACTAATCTGTTATTCTGTTATCATGAAAACATTCTGTGGTCGTTTGCTATTGTCATCACTCTTCATTTTTATATTCCCTTAACGTATGAAGATGTAGTATAAGGGTAGTAATGACATTTGACTACAAAAACATCCATCTTGATCACAATCTACAAAGCTAGTTATCAGCCTTGTTTGAGTAATTATCTTTAAATTGTATAAATTTGATGTTATCAAGTTTAATAAAATTCTTTTCGTACCAATTTTCAACTTAAATTTCATGTTGTTTATTTATCAAGTAAAACCGTGCCAGCAAGTATGGAGCTTGGCCAGGCTCAACGATAATTAACCACATCAATGATTTTACACAAATGTATTATCATTTGTAAGCAACACCCACCAAAAAAAAAAAAACTTTACAATAATTCACTTGATTACGATGCATAAAATAAAAATAAAACTAAGGATTAGTTGAATTAAACAAAAAGAAAATGTGCATTAAAAAGAACAAACCTTCTCAGCCTGAGCAGCAGCTTTAGCAGATTGTCCATATAATTTCTCCCTATCAATTATCTGACTCTTGAGCTTTTTATCTTTTAAACCCTGCAAATCATATTTCAGAAATTTAAGATTAAAAGATAAAGTTTCAATAAAGTGAAAGCTAAATTGAATACCTTTAAATTAGCAGCTTCTCCTCTGAGATACTTCTTTGACCTAAGCTCTAACTCATCAGCTATGTCCTGCAAAACAAAGTAGCGAATAATAAGAAACATGCACCGTCTTAAATCAAAGCATGAAAATGACAAAAGCTGAAAGCTGAGTTGAAAATGTTAAGATCCTGAATTTATAAGTAATGAACCCTAGAAATTAAGTAGTGTGGAATATATATATATATACCTGTTCGGTGGAAGGCTTGTTGTTTGGAGGAGCATCGTTGTCGTGAGTTTCTTCCATCTCGCACCGGTGCAGGTTCAATCTCTTTCTAACGGAAGACGACGGTGCAGAGAGAGAGAGAGAGCGGCGGTGAAGAAGAAAGGGTTTATTTGGGGTTTTGAACGATATCTGCCTCCGTCTGTGTTGTGTTGTGTGCTACTGGTAAACGTAGGTAATTTTGGGGCAGTTATGGAATATTATGCTTTTACAAGGATATGTTTCTATTTTGCAGAATAGTCCCCTGCTCTGTGATTTGTGAGTTGTGAGCCCTAAACATTGGGCTTAAACATTATTTTCTACAAAATTGGCCTTGAATTTATTTTGAGAATTTCTTTTCTCACCCTTCTATCTCTTGCGTGCACTCCAACTTTTTTATTTTATTTCATTCAGATTATATATATTTTGAAGTGTTTTTATACAATTGTGGAAAATAAAATTTGAAACAACTCAAAACTTCGAAATCTAGGTGTTTTTCCATTAAATTGCTTTAAGGCCCCGTTTGGATAAACAGCTTATATAGATGCTTATAGCATTAGGGCTTATAACATTAGAGCTTACATCATAAGCTCTTATACTTGATAAGCTATTTATGTTTGGATATGTACACTAAAAAG
>Ga0228710_1004556_pt1 | contig 21847 bp, 11 predicted proteins | sample MedpolnodulmetaG_FD_177995 | JGI IMG/M metagenome (GOLD analysis project Ga0228710, IMG submission 177995) | Root nodule microbial communities from Medicago polymorpha collected in Santa Monica, California, United States - pink nodules | ecosystem: Host-associated > Plants > Roots > Nodule...
CCGGAAAATTTTTTTTTTTTTTTTTAGAAAAAAATTGTGAATTGTTTGGTTGATTTCACAGATGTGCAGGGAATCCCTAATATGGTGAATTCGGTTGCCAACTCCGAAATTAAGGTTAGAGAATTTATTGTACCGAATTTTACTTTATTACTGTGTTATATTATTCAAACAAATTTTAGTTTTACGTGCGATCATTCTATTTTTTGTATCTAGAATTTTTATTTTTAAATTTTAGTTTTTTTATTTTATATTATACTTTGCTTGATCATTTGCGGTAGTCGGTGTTATAGGGCATGGTTATAATTGGGGAATTCGACCTTGAAAAGTTTTTGTTTGATTAGGGGTTTTGAATGGAAACTGTGTAGTGTTTCACTGAAAAATTTGAAACAAATTAATTACTCTCCTTTTTGTTCTGGATCTGAGAATAACGCAGAGAAATATTATTAGTTTCTGCTTTAAGACTTAGAAGCTTCAGCTTAGTCATGAACTTGCACGTCAATATGCAGATTGACTGATCCCATAAAAAGGAGGAATGGAATTACTTAAATTTTGCAAGTAAACGAGATGCAACGACCAGGCTCTCTGGCTACAAAGTGATCCAAAATCACATAAAAGTTGAATTACTTGCCGCATTTAATGATAAACTATATCCAAAATTGAGACTTCAAGTTTTACGTAACTCATTTATGATCTTCGTGAAGATTCTTAGGATTCTTTTTTCCCAGTAGCTTAAAAGCTGAATTCTGAATTTTAACACTGGCATATGATGTACCAATGAAATGTCTTTTTTTTTTTTTTTTGAAATAATCTGGTAGCGCATTTATTAGTACAAAATCTACAGTTTTAAATCGCCAGAGATATACATTTCTTGAGTTTTCATCAAACAAACTAGGCTTTGTAGTAATATTTGATTGCTTTTCTTGAATGAACAATTCCCAAGACAAGGCAATATTTCTTCAATCAAATTAAGCATAAAAAAGTTGCATGTTATGTACATCCCATGGTATTTGATTTCTTTAGCACTAAATAGGCCATTTCATGCTCAGGAAACGGTTGGACCTCCTGAAAATGAAAAGGAAGTTGCTAAAAGAGAAGCTGCCCAGGAACCTTCAACTCAGGCCGAATATCAAATTCAAGTGACCGTGTCGTTAACTCCACCGTCTGAACTATCACCGAATTCTGTTACAAAATCTTTATCATCCGTTCCTAGTACAACCATACAAATACAGAATATGTCTCCTCCAAACGTTAGTAATACGCCTGTGGCAGAAGTAAACAAAAAAAATACTTCTGGTGGTAGAGCCTTGTCTTCTGTTTCTGTTCCAAGGACACCATCATCTGATGGATTCAACTGGCGGAAATATGGACAGAAGCAAGTTAAGAGTCCTACTACAGGTTCTCGAAGCTATTACAGGTGTACTCAATCAAACTGTTGTGCTAAGAAGATTGAATGCTGGGATCATTCAGGTCATGTGATAGAGACTGTTTATAAAAGTGAGCACAGTCATGATCCCCCGCGGAAGATTAGTTCCATTAGGGAAAGTAAGTTTGCGCCCTCCAACGAACCGACTGCAGAGAACAGTGTTTTAGTGAAGCCTGTCAATGCTCTGAAAGATTCTGATCCATCCACATCTTCCAAAGCTCAAGAAGAAACACCTTGCAGTTCTGACAAGAAACCACAAAACTCATCTGATATCAATGGTAATGGTAAAATAGTTTTGAACGAGGAACGTGTAGACGAGCCAGATCCAAAACGAAGGCAAGTCCGCGTATGAAATCATATTATTTATCAACAAAGCTTAAACAATAAGCCCATTTATTTTAATTGTGGCAGGATATAATGATTTATGTTCTCTCATTTAATTTGATAACCAGAAAGGATAAAGGCGACTTGGTTCACTCAGATTCTCCTGTAAAACCTGAAAAGAAACCCAAGTTTGTTGTACATGCAGCAGGAGATGTGGGGATATCTGGTGATGGATACCGATGGCGCAAGTATGGACAGAAAATGGTGAAGGGTAACCCACATCCCAGGTAAAGGTCTTTATCCACAAGCCAAGTATGCATAATTTCTGTTTCCTTTTGTTATTATTTATTTTGTTCTTGATATGAATCGCATTGTTGCATTGATGAATCAGTATCTTTAGTTGAATATTATGAAAGTTGAGTTTAGGTATAAACAGTGTTTAATTTTTTAAAATAAATAAAAAATATAAAGAGTAATTTTTTAAAATAAATAAAAAATATTTAAAAAGTTGCAAGCTGCATTTATTTCTTGTAAGCAGTTTGAAAAATGACAAGAAGGTCAAGATCTTATTCAAGCTAGTGCCTTTTTTTCTTCTTTTCTACTTGAGCGACTTTTTAAAATATTGTTCATAAATTTAAATGGATGGAGATTCACTTACATTAAGAGTAATTTTTGTCACAGTTAATCTTCTTAATAATTCTAGATAAATTTGACTTATGTTGTTATTTTATAGTTGACATTTATTTTTATGTCACAAATATTTCATGCCTTAAGTTTAATTTATTTGATAAAGCATCAAATATCTTTTGAATTTTATGAAATTTATAACCAGATAAATGAAGCTTGCAACTTTTTAGTTTTGAAGGCACTTGTATTTTGTGCATGTTTATATTTGGCTTATTTTATGCTTAGAATGTGTCTAAAATAGAAATGTTGCTAAGAGAGCTTTTAGCTAGAAAGCTGTTTTTTTTAAAGTTAAGCTAAAACAAATATGGACAAATCAATACATGAATGGTCATGAGTGTTAAAATAGAAATGTTGCTAAGAGAGCTTTTAGCTAGAAAGCTGTTTTTTTTTAAAGTTAAGCTAAAACAAATATGGACAAATTAATACATGAATGGCCATGAGTGTTAAATTAATACATGAAAGGTTTAGACAAATTACTATAGCCTATAGGCCAGCTTATGAAACAAGAGGCTAAGGTAAGTTGGTAAATTTTATGTTAAACTTAGACCAGTCAGTGGCGGAGCATGGATGATAATATATAAATGTTAAGGAATATATAAATGTAAATGTATTGGACAAATAATGTGTAATTTGTATCTTGGTGTTAATTAATGAAAAGTTTTAGATAAATTACTATAGCCTATTGGTTAAATTGTGAAACAAGAGGCTTAGGTAAGTTGGCAAATATTGTGTTAAACTGAGACCAGTAGAGGGGGGTCAATTTGTTATGGAATATACATGTAAATATGTCACACAAATAATGTGTAACTTGTCTCGTGGTATAGTGTTTTAATCCACTTGTTTCTTACTTTGAATTACGGGGTTCGAATCTTGGGCTACCATTTTTCCTCAAGAAAATACACTGGAAATGCAAAAATGCGCTTAAAAGGAGTCGACTCCAAGTCCCCGTCCTCCTTGCAAAACTAGCTTAGCAACTAGACTACTGTAAAGTTCTATGAATGTAACCATATGATGTGTTGATGTTGGACATTCGCACATGCTGAACATCGGACACATCCGCATCCTTAATTCGAGGCGTCAGTGCTAGTGTGCTACATGGATATGATAGAATAAAAAACTTGGGGGAGCCGTGACTTCCATCTGTACCTCAAGATCTGTCACTGACCACCGAAACATGTCTGTTTCCATCCCCTGTTCTACAAAATGTATCTATCCATCATGGTAGCATTATGTATCCATGGAAACAGAACTGTATCTTCAAGAAAATGTATCCGAACAAAATTATTTGCCAAACTAATTTTTCGGCTTTTTCTTCTTCCTGTTTATATGAATGAGATTAAAGCTCACTTTTTTCTTTTTACAGATTGTTGGTTTTCTTTTTAAGTTTTCCTCAATTTTTTATTGAAATTTTTTCCTTTTCTTATCAGAAACTACTACAGATGCACTTCTGCTGGATGTCCTGTTCGAAAGCACGTTGAGACTGCCGTAGACAACTCAGATGCTGTCATCATAACTTACAAGGGTGTACATGATCATGACACTCCTGTGCCAAAGAAACGACACGGCCCACCAAGTGCTCCTCTTGTGGCTGCTGCAGCACCTGCCTCCATGAATAATTTGCAGTGCCCATCAAGTGCTCCTCTTATGGCTGATGCAGCACCTGCCTCCATGAATAATTTGCAGTTGAGTAAACCGGACTCGCTGCAAAATCAGAAAATTTCTACTCAATGGTCAGTGGACACAGAAGGAGAACTAACTGGGGAAGCAAAGGACCTTGGGGGTGAGAAAGCAATAGAGTCGGCTCGAACGCTTCTGAGCATAGGTTTTGAAATCAAGCCTTGCTGAATTCATCATTCAGAAACCATGCAGTTGTAATATATAAATTAGATAGCCGGTCTCTTGTAATTTCACGGCTTCATGTGTTTATCCTTTATTCTTGTTTCTTGGTTTTTTCTCATGTAGGCTTTAGTGGAACAGTTTGTGTGTATTTATTTGCATGTGCATCCGTTCAGCTTGTCTGAAAAAGTTTGCTAGTAGTGGAACAAATATAGAATTGATTGGCATAATCTATTTACATGGTAATGGGGACAAGTGTAGTATGACAGTGTTATCATTTTATTACCACCCAAATGATTCGATATGAAGATAATGGCGGTGACTTCTCATACATATATTGAACAAAAACGTTCTAGATTGGTATGGACTGCAAAAACATAAATTCCAATTCTAATGTCATACAGAAAATCAAATATTATTTGCATGTTAATGTTTTTGTTTTTTCATCTTTATTTAACTCGAGAAATGCTCTTTGTACGAATATTTTTTTGGTGGTGACCCTCGCATATTATGCATTGTCCTTACCAACTGAGTTAAGCTCACGAGGACACTTTGTACGAATAATATTAAGCTAACGAGAAAGGTAACCAGAATGAAGGTAACTATTGCTATTCGCACGACTGCTTTCATTCACATTCAATTTCTTTTTCCTAATTGCTTTTTCTTTTTTAATCAAAATAAAGGTAAATAAGTTTACTAAATATTTTTTACTTGGTTTTTTATGGATTCATTCCACTGAATGTAATTCTGTTTGGGATGCATTAGTGATAAAGAGGAATGTTATTTTTGGGATAACATATGGAGCAACTAAAATATACTCTATACGGTCATATTTATAAGAAAAAACAACTTTTTAGATACATTGAATAATTAATGTATCTGACCCATAAATGTGACTAGATACATTAATTATTGAATGTATCTAAAAAGTTGTTTTTTACTTAAATATGTGACCGGGGGCAGTATAAAGAAATATAGGTAACACAAAGTCAGGGAGGGAGGGAGGGAGGGAGGGAGAGAGAGATTTGTCACAAAAATTGTTACAAAATGATTGCTTAAATATCATTTTTCAATGAATAAATGCAAGTAATTATTATGGTGTGTCTTTGACTGATTCTAACACTCATTCGACCTTCCTTCAAAACAAAAAAAAACATTCGTTCGACCTTCGTGAATCTTAGTGAACTTGAGAAAAAAATTCTTCTGTCATATTCAATTGTTATTTAATTCAACTATAATTCATTAGACTATCTAAAATCTGACTAAAATCTTAATTCAAGTTTTTTTTAATCTTTTTCGGCTAACAATTTAATTATTTTTATGTGTAAATAATGTTTAGTTTTTATCTGGGATGTTCAAAACAATGCCGTTGAAATAAAAATTGCAAAGTGATCCAAAAAACCGCACAAATCTAAATATTATTAGATATTTTTAAATCTTTTGTCAAATCTGGTCAGCATTATTTTTCAAAATTGAATCGTACAAAACCAAACAACATATAGACAAGTAGAATATAATAACCTTCCACCAAAAAAATAAATACTATACTTTTTTTCTGGCTACATCGAATGGATTCGTGACAATAAAGTGATATGGCTTAGTTGGTTAATAATCTTCAAGACGAATTGTTGTGAAACAATTCTAAGTTACCGTCGAATTTTAAATTATCAGGTCTTTTCTTTTAAAAACCAAAGAATTAACACAAAAAATATGATTGGTTAAAAAGAATTAAATTAAAGATACTAATTTCAATAAATAATATATTCTAAATAATCTAAGTAGGAATTCATGTGTTGAAGAGTTTAACTTTTATTTATTTTTTTCTAGAGTTTAACCCATTTGGTCGGTGGATTCTAGGGTGAGGGTCCAATTAGGTCCCTTACTGATGGACTACGAGAAAAAAACCGTTAGATGAAATAGATGATTCATATTTATTCAATTAAAAATAAGAACATGTACAATTACCCACATTCAATTTTATTGGTTTCCACCTATGCTACAATTCATTTGTTGTAAACAAGAAAATCTTAAAATCAAATGGCTTAATTGCACCTTTTTCCCCTAACTTTTGTTAATTCTGTGATTTTGCACCCCATCTTTTGTCCCCTTTCTGGTTAAATGAACCTTCTTGTGTATAATTGCACTTTTGCCCCCTATCTTTTTGCCAATTGTGCGATTTTGCACCCCCTCTTATTTTTTTTGAGCGATTTTACACCTCATCTTTTGCCTCCTTTCCCCTCTTTTAATGATGATTTTGAACAAAAACGATAGGATGTAAAATCGTTCAAAAAAAAAGAGGGGGTGCAAAATCGCACAATTGACAAAAGATAAGGGGGAAAAGTGCAATTAAGCCAAATCAAATTATGAACTCAAATTAAAACATTTCTTCTTCTTCTTCAAAACTAGAAGGAAAAATGGAACTGATATGCAAGGATATCTTTTCGACACAAGCCTTATTCCTTTCGGCCAGAAATTCTTATAACAATTGCGACATGAAGTGAAATGAGTGAAACAACGTGTCCATAAAATTAAACCATTCACGGAATGTTGGGGGTGGTTGCAAATGCTTTTAATTTGATGATTTTTTATTTTTACTGTACATTCTGATTTGGACTAAATGGGAGAATTGCCGTTTGTTGAAAAAGAAGAAGAAATTATTTAATTTTAGGATTCATAACTTGACTTTTCAGAGTTGATGGTTTGAGTCTAATATGATTTGAGGGAAAGAACGGTATCTGATTATAGAAGAAGAATTGAAACACCAATTGTAACATACACTGAAATTGTTACATGATAGAATTGAATGTGAGTAATTGTATATGTTCTCATTTTTAATTTAAATAAATTTGAACCATCTATTTCATCTAGCGGTGTTTTTCTCGTAGTCCACCAGTGAGTGAGTGACTTAATTTGACTCTCATCCTATAATCCACCCATATGATCGGACCTAACTCACTTGTTTTCTATTTATAATTTTTTTAAGGGATTTATACCTATTATTTGTAACTAACTGCTATGATAACGAATGGACTATGTGCATGAATGATTATTTAATCTCTACTCTTGTTTATTTCTTGTACCAAAGTGAATCATATTATTCTTTCTCCCCAAATTCTTGTATAAAAACAAAAACTCTCTTCCTTAATCTGGTAATGTACTCGAGATTAATGATTTGAGGAATATTGGTGATTCATGGTTGGTTTGGGCACTCGACAAAACTTGGGTATTTCTTATGCTAGTGGGTATCAAAACTTGGTATACAATAATTATCATTATTGGTTGTTTAATCTACGATTTAACTGTTTGTTTATTGAGAATGTCAACAAGTCAACAGCACAACTCCAGTAAAGGGTAAACCTCGTTACTCGTTGGTTGAGTTAGATGTTGAAGTTCCAACAAAACAAAAATAGGTAAAAAACACGTTTTACATAAAACAAAGAGATGTGCTATATCTCGTGAGAGAAAATTCACGGCAACATCACGAAAGCTCACATACTTTCAATTCAACGTATGCTAAAGCTAAACCACACCACTAGTCAAATGTCAATTTTGTTGATGCACTAAAAAAACGAGAGAGAAAGAGTGATCATTTACATGGTCAACTTATATAAAGTGTGTTATTCGTTATATTTTCGTGAAGTTTTTTTCCGCTAGATTTAGCATTTTTCTAAAACAAATGTAGGGAGAAACGATTACTTAGCAATGTTTATGGTCATTAAATTGTTAATTTCTATGTCTTGTAGGTATAATTCACATGGTAAAAAATTGCAAGACATTTGGTGTATATGGATGCGATTTCCCATTTTTTAGCACTCAATGAGCGTAAATTTCACAATTGCTCTCTTTCAAATTAAAAAAAAAAAATTATGTTTCAAGGGGTAAAGTTATGACAGACACACACATTTTGATCAATAAAATTAAATGAGTTTTAAATTTGTCCTGAAATTTATATATTAGGAAACAAGAAAGCCACCCTAATCAATCTGAGAACAAACTTGTTGGGTCATTGAGGAGAGTTAGGGGGACCATTCACATAGAGGCTAGAACAACCACATAAATGAGGGACACCACATTTTTACCCAAAACCTTAAGGCAATGGGTTTATGGGTCATCTTACTTATAAGGTATTCAACTTTTACTTTTCTATCCGATGTGGGACATATAACTCACACTTGCACACAACATATATCCTACAATTTTGATTAGATTGCAAAATGCAAATATACCTATTCACGAATTATTTAACCAAATTCAGATGAATTTATCTCATTTGAATAGACTCGAGGCATTCAATCTCATACTACTAGACCATAATAAAAAACAACAATAAACATAGCCGTATCTCCCATAAGCTTGAATAAACTTTATCTATCTTTTCTTTTCGAGTGAATACATATTGTGATTTATGAGAAAAATTGAGCCTTAGTTTGGTTACTAAAAGATACTCAATTTTTAGTCACGAAAAAAATAAACCGAGAAAGTTTTTATTCTCATTCTTAACTTTTATACAAAAATTGATTTATTGTGTGCTGGTCTATACATTTACTCTTCATATGTGTTTCTAGTGAGTTCTATATTCATTCTATGATGCTAAGGCAGATGAAGGAAAAAATGCATTCGAGTTAAAAATTAGTTGATCCAAACAACAAATTTCGTAAATAAAGTGAATTAAAATAAAGAATTTGAATTTTAAGAAATCTTAATTTCCTTTTTTCTTTAAGGGTAATTTCCCTTTATTAATTACCCATTCGTAACACTCTCTATGATTACTTTTTTTTTTAGAGTATAGGACAAAGATTACGTATGGCATGCGGAGATATTATAAATTGCAAATCTAATCTGAAACAGAAAATCGAAGTATTAGGTATGGACTATGATGGTACTAATGATTATTTAATCTCTAAAATTGTTTATTTCCTGTACCAAAGTGGCCAAGTGGGTCATATTATTCCTTCTAACCCAAAATTCTCCCTTCCTTAATCTGGTAATGCACTCGAGATTAATGATTGATGGTTGGTTTGTTTGTGCACTCGACAAAACTTGGATATCTCTTATGCTAGTAATAGTAGGGGTTTTGAAACTTGGTATAAAATAATGATCATTATTCGTTGGTCTTTTGTTTCCTATAAATCTGATTCAAGATACACTTGGACATGTGAACAATTTTTCCAGCCGATATGTAAATGTTAAATCCACGAATTGTTAAAGACTAATTCCTTCCACTAGTCTGAGAAATATTTACATGGAAGCGCACCTAACACCTCATTTTTGCACACACCCAATAAAATGATTACAACACATTAAATAAATAAAAAGTAATTAAAATTTGAAAAACAATAAATAAAAACTAATTAAAATTTGAAAAACAAGTCAGGTTGTCTTCCTTATTTTTCATTGAAATTTTTCCTTCTCTCTCAGAAGAACACGACCACCATGGTCATTACGTCGGAGTCTCCGTGATTTCGCCCAATGAATATCGAGCAACCACCGCTATAGAATTGTGGTTCAGCCACGCATAAAATTGAATGTCCTGTAAAATAATGCAAGTTGCAGAATCGAAATCACCGTCCACGAGGGGGTTAAATAACACGGTTTATATTCAGATTGTTTAGAATCATATTGGACATAATAACACAATATATTCATATTGGAGATAAATTGTTGAAACAAGAAGATGGCTTCTACTATGTAATTAATGGAAAGTCAATACATGATATGTAACATGATGGACAAGAACGATGATGGTTTCCATTTTTCATATTAAATAGTTTTTCTAAAGAAATAATAATGACCTATCATGTTCTTATTTGTTGTTTCTAAAGTCCACCTGTTGTGTTCGATCCTAGGCAAGTATTTCTCCTTTACCTGATTTTTAGAGATTACATTAATGTAGCTGCCCTATTACCCTAACAAATCTTCGAAGAAACTCTATCGCAATGTTTGGATTAGATTGCAAATATGACTGCATTCACATGTTTTTTTTTTTATGACTACATTCACATGTTATTTAACCAAATTTGGACAAATTCATCTCCTTCCTTTGATAGTAATTTGTAAATCGAACTAAAAAATTGCATAAGTGATAGTTCATGTGTCAACACGATAGAGTTCAAAAGACTTGACGCGTTCAATCTCATACTAGACCATAAAAAACACGAATAAATTTAGTCATTGAATAAACTTAACCCTATCTGTTTTTTTTTGAGTGAACATTGTGATCTCATAAATAAAAATTGTGGCTCAGTTTGGTCGCTCAAAACATAATTCAATTTTAATCATGATAAAATTAAACCGCGGCAATTTAGTCTCTATCTTAGCTTTTATACCAGAATTAATTTTGTGTACTAATATACTTTTACTCGTCTCATGTGTGTTCACCACCACGTCATAATTTGGACAGCTTATAATATCAATGATTTTAAGGTACAATACTACAATGTGATCTCTCTCAATAGTTAGAAACATACATCTTGGTCTTGAAAACTAATTTTAAAGCCCTAGTCCCTTTCTTATATAAATCTTCCTTCTTCCTCCTTCCATTGAAGAATCTCATAGAGTGTTGTTTCATTCATATATATGTACATATTAAAAGTAATGTCACGTATATTTATGTTTGTGTCATGTCTATATATATTATAGATCGGTCCCTCTTAAGTGCGGAAAATTCTAAAAGATTGAATAGATGAAGAGTGATGTTTGGTAAAATAAAAACGTTAACTAATGTTTTAAAGATACAAGTTAAAAAATCAAATATAGTATTATTCTTTTGAAAATGTGTATGTGTATGCCATGCTCACCGCACATGATACCCAACATGATAGATAGGATGTTGACTTGATTTGGCACAAACATGTTCTGCTTAAGGTGTCCATTTTTGCTTGGCGGCTGCTTCGTGATCGCTTTTCTACTAAATCTAATTTGGAGGCCCGTGGTGTGATTGATTCGGATGCTTGCATGCGTGTGTCTGGGTGCGGTCTTGTGGAGGATGCACGCCATTTGTTTCTAGCGTGCGGTTGGTTTGGGTCGATATGTGGCCTTTATTGCGGTCGTGGATTGGTTTTGATGGTGTGGACCATTATATTATTTCAGATCACTTTACTCAGTTTACTTATTGCACAGGTGGTTTGAAATCGCGTAGGTCTTTTCTTCAGCTTGTTTGACTCCTTACTGTTTGGGTCTTATGGACTGAAAGAAATAATAGATTATTTAAACAGAAGGAATGCTCAATAGTTCAGCTACTAGACAAAGTAAAATAGTATTCTTTGTGGTGGTTGAAATCCAATAAGGTTGTCTTTGTTTTTGGTGAACGATTATGGTGGTCGAGTCCATTGTCGTGTTTAGGCATTGGCTAGACTATTTGTTGTATTTTGTGTGAACTGCTGGTTTTTTAAACAGTCTTTTTGGTACACCTTGTGCTGAGAAGATTGTTTTAGCAGTGTTAATATAATTAATTTTTGCTTGTTAAAAAAAAAACTTTTTAAAAATTTAAACTTTGTATTTTATAAAAAGGTTTCCACTTTTAATTTCCTACTACCCTTAAAATAATTGCAGTTTTTAAATTTAAAATTATAACAAAGTGGACACATGTTGCATGCATAACAAACATACTTGACATCTTAAAATGGAACTAAGCATACCAAAATTCTGATCAATCACCGCGATAACAAACACACCCTTAAAGATTAGATCAAAATGTTTCATTTTTTTTTAATGTATGCTTAGTTCCATCTTTATAGGGGCAAAGTCGATTCTAGCTATATACATTAATTCTTACACTTTGGTTGTTTTTGACTTGAGTTGATTTTGGTTCAAGAACTGAAACCACTTGAAGATAAGATTTATAACTTTTAATTATAGAATTGATTTTTACACTCAAATTTAAAATCTAATTCACTTTTAGTCAAAATTAATTTTAAAACACTCAAATTTATCTAGTCGAAGGAGACGCAATGCTATTGTATCGCTCATGGTGAATGGTTCTCTTGTTGAAGGAGTTCACCCTATCCATCAGGCAGTCTTCTCTCACTTCAGAAATCATTTTGCGAGTTCCAATATAAGTAGGCCGGGGTTGAGAATTTGGTTTTTAAAAATTTATCTTATGTTGAAGGTAATGGCTTAATCAAGCCGTTTACCGTAGATGAGGTTAAGACTGCAGTTTGGGATTGTGATAACTTTAAAAGTCCCGGACTGGATGCGGTTCATTTTGGTTTTATAAAAAAGTTTTGGGAAGTTGTTCAAGGGGATATCATGCGCTTTATCACTGATTTCCACAGGAACGGCAAGTTAACGCGAGGTATAAATTCTACTTTTATTGCTCTCATTCCTAAGGTGGACAACCCCTAGAGTTTACATGATTTCAGGCCTATATCCCTCGTCGGTTGTCTGTATAAAATATTATCGAAAGTGTTAGCAAACCGTCTACGAATGCTCATGGGGAGTTTAATATCTAAGACTCAGACAACATTTGTGAAAGACAGACAGATTCTTGATGGAATTCTCATTGCCAATGAGTTGGTGGATGAGGCTCGGAAATCAAAGAAGGAGTTGATGCTTTTTAAAGTTGATTTGGAGAAAGCGTACGACTCCGTAGATTGGGGTTATTTGGATGAAGTAATGAGAAAAATGGCGTTCCCAGTTTTGTGGAGAAAATGGATTAAAAAGTGTGTGTCAACAGCAACGGCTTCAATTTTAGTCAATGGAAGCCCTACAGAAGAGTTTTATTTCAAAAGGGGACTGCGTCAAGGGGATCCTTTGTCACCTTTTCTTTTCTTATTGGCGGTAGAGGGCTTGAATGTCACGATGAAATCGATGGTTGAGAACAAGTTCTTTACTGGTTACGGGGTGGGTCACGTAAATGACACTATCGTTTCCCACCTCCAGTTTGCTGATGATACGTTGTTACTAGGTGCTAAGAGTTGGGTCAACGTAAGAGCTTTACGGACGATTTTGTCTTTGTTTGTAATGATGTCAGGTTTGAAAGTGAATTTCCATAAAAAGTTTATTGGTGGGAATTAATATAGCAGATTCTTGGTTGAATATCGATTCTTCATTGTAAGGTTGGTAAGGTCCCTTTCCTTTATCTTGGCCTGTCGATTGGTGGTGATCCTAGAAAGCTAGCATTTTGGGACCCCGTATTGAATACAATTAAATCTAGACTGATGGGTTGGCAAAGTCGTTTTCTCTCTTTGGTGGCCGTTTGGTTTAATCAAATCTATCCTGACATCTCTACTTGTCTATGTTCTTTCCTTTTTCAAAGCTCCATCAGGTATAATCTCGTCCATTGAATCTATTTTTAAATATTTTTTTGGGGTGGGAGTGAGAATAACAGGAAAATTTCCTGGATCGCTTGGAGCTTTGTATGTTCTCGAAAGGAGTACAGGGCTTGGAGGGTGAGACAGTTGAGAGAATTTAATTTAGCTTTGCTAGGTAAGTGGTGTTGGAGAATGTTGGTTGATAGAGGTGGGTTATGGTGTAGAATTTTGGTGGCGACATATGGTGAGGAGGATGGAAGGCTGGAGGTAGGGGGCCAGAGTGTTTCTATTTGGTGGAGGGAGATAGCGAAGATTAGGGATGATATTGGAGTTGATGGAGGGGGTTGGTTCGCTGATAGGGTGGTGAGGAGGGTAGGGGATGGTTCAGATACTCTTTTTTGACAGGATAGATGGTTAGGAGATGTCCCGTTGTGCAGGCATTTTGACCGTTTATTTGGCTTAGCTTTGAATAAGCACATTACAGTGGCTGATATGTTCATGCGTGGTTGGGAGGTAGGGGGAGATGCATGGAGATGGAGGAGACGGTTGTGGTTGCGGGAGGAGGAGTTGTTAGGCGACTGTTGCCTTTTACTTAACAATTTTGTTGTGCAAACTGATGTTTCTGACAGGTGGCAGTGGCTCCCTGATACTGTGGGAGGCTATACAGTGCGCGGAGCCTATCAGCTTCTAACTTATCAGTCAGCTCCTATGATTGATGCAGCGGGAGAGCTTGTTTGGCATAAGCAGGTACCCCTGAAGGTTTCTATCCTCGCGTGGCGATTGCTTCAAGACAGGATGCCCACGAAATTTAATCTTTTCAAGCGTCGTATGCTTCAGCAAGCGGATGTTACGTGTGTGGCGGGTTGTGGGTTTGACGAATCGGCAACTCACTTGTTTCTTCATTGTGCATACTTTGGTTCTATATGGCAGCATATAAGGAATTGTTTGGGCATTTCTGGAGTTGATCCGTTTACATTACATGATCATTTCTTTCAGTTTACTAACTCCATTGGAATGTCACGAAAACGACGTTCTTTTATGCAACTTTTGTGGTTTCTGGGTGTGTGGATAGTTTGGAATGAACGTAACAACAAGGTTTTTAAGAATACTAAAACCACCATGATAGATCTTTTAGAAAAAGTTAAATATCATTCTCTCTAGTGGCTTAAAGCTCACAGTGTCAATTTTGTTTATGGCAATCATAACTGGTGGTCGAACCCGTTATTGTGTGTTGGGTATCGACTGACCTCTCCTTTGTAATTATACATTGACTATTTGTTCTTTTTTGGGTTGCCTCTTTAGTACACCTTATGCTTAAGAGGATCCATTGTCAGTGTTAATATATTTCATTTTTGATTCTTCAAAAAAAATATTTAAAACATCAATTCACTTAAATATTTTTTCTCACCAGAGAACAAAACACACACTTATTGTCAAGAAAAGTTTGAAACTGAATTTTTAACCACCAAATTATCAAAAAATAAATAAAATTGATTCTCGATTTTCTCTCTTTTTTTAGATAGGAGAAATGAAAACAATAATTAAAATTTCACACGCAAATAAATGAATGCCATTTTGAAACCTTGAATCTCTCACTTCTCATTATTTCTCCTTATATTTTAGTTAAATAAGTGCTTATTTGATTGAAGTTGGAAGATCAACTTTGAGCAAATACATATCTGATAAACGATTTTTGGGTCGTCAATGTTGCAAATCCAGAGGCAAAAGTATTTCAGAAATTTAAATATAGTTATATTTATATAAATAGATACTCTACCATTTTATACTATTAACATAGATACCATGAGTTTGTTTGCACTTAGTGACTTCCATATTGTATTGATGTCTTTTTTTTTTTGGTAGTGTATTGTATTGTTGTCTTCATCAATTCGATTAAATATAGTTTATTTTTGTCGATAAATAAATAAATGCCTCTTCACTTTTTGTTTTGTTTTCTTTATTTTATTTTACAGCCTTACCTTTTTTACTCTCTATCTTGAACCTTAGCATAATTTCATTTTGTGTCAATAATACTTGTACCTTGCTTTCTTTCTTTCTTTGTTTGATCAAATCATCGAAACCCCACTCTCTTCTCTCTCTTCATTTTCATCCCTTTTCCCCCAACATTTTCTCGCAAAATTTCTCTGCTACTATTTTACAGGAAAAAATAGAACCATGAACTCTTCTTAAGGAACGTGTGTTGGTACTGTGGCACCAACCTTTTGAGGTAGCATTGAACTTCATTTCAACAATGCAGAACGGAATCTTGGCCTTTCGAGGTTCTCTTCAGCTAATTTCATAGCTAAACTAAACCCTAATTTTGCTCCCAAAAAGTCAACCCATTTTCCTAAATCCAATCAGCTTTAACCTTTTCTAGGCTTCCCATTTTGGGTTTCAAAGAAATGGGGTTTTCGTAGTTCATTTTGAAGCCTGAAAATTCAAGATCTGTTTTTTGGGTCACTTCATTGTGCACCAGGTGTTTGTTAAAAGTTCGATATGATAGTTTCTTTCTAGGTTTTAGTAGATTTTTATGGGTAGTTTTGATTGATAATTAGAATTTTCAAAAGGGTGTGCAGTGAGGAAAAAAAGAAGAAGAATTTGGTCGGTGATTGATTGTGTGTATTGGTGGGTTGTGAAACCTAAATTAGAAAGATTTGTGTCAATGTCAGCTTCAGGAGGTCCTAGATTGAGGTCTATGAATGTTGCTGACTCAGAAGCAAGGCCTGTGTTTGGTCCTGCTGGAAATAAGACAGGTTCTTATAGTTCTAGAAAAGATGCTTCAAAGCCACTGAGAAAGGCTGAGAAATTGGGCAAGGAGGTTGATTTGGCCAAAGAGAAGAAAGATGCTTCTCCTCAGTCACATTCTGCCAGTGTTTCTTCAGTGTTGCGCCGACATGAGCAGTTGTTGCATTCTAATTTGTCCATGAATGCTTCATGTTCTTCAGATGCATCGACAGACTCGTTTCATAGCCGAGCTTCTACTGGAAGATTGACTCGGTCTAATAGCTATGGTCTGACAAGGAGGCGGTCAGTGTCAAAGCCAAGAAGTGTTGTTTCTGACGGTGTGTTGGAATCTCCTCCTCCTGATGGTGCACAATCCAAGAAGAGGTGTGCTTGGATCACTCCTAATACTGGTTTGTTCCACTCCTTCCCCAATTTCCTTGATTTCTTAAGAAGACATTTGGTAGTGATTTTAAAGCATCATGGGTCGGGGCTTAATTATATGTGTTTAATGATAAATTGAATTTTTTTCCATGTATATGCGTGCCTTTTGTAGGATAGTTCATAGTTCGGTTCGGTTCATGATACTTTTGGATGCTGAATTGCTTTCACATATATGGCGGTTGTAGTTAAATTTCATTCATCTGGTTTCATTGGATGTGTTTGATGCATTTGATCTGATATTGACATATTGTGAATTGTATGACTAATTTAACTTAAAATAGTTTTTTGTCCTTGAAAATTGAGATTTTACTTTAAATTCATAACTCCATTTGGACATCATCATATTATTTTCCATATAAATTAATGTGAATAAGAATGAAGTCTGGTATGTCAATTTTAGATATTTTATTGCTTGTGCTTCAAATTTTCATTCGTGCAATGGGTTTGTAGCCAAAATGGGGAAAAACATGCAATGGACATGTACGTCTTATTATGGGTTATATTCGTTGGTTTTTATCATTGGAGAGAAAATTGGGAGTTGCAAGAGAAGTACATGCCGCAAACTTGATATAGATCAATGCTTATGCCACTACATATGAATGAGAACTAGCCATACCTTTACCGGAAATTTCTCTACAATACAGTTTTTGAGTTTTATTTAGTTTTGAACTACTTTGGCTTTTTTACAAAGTTTTGTTTCCCTGACCAAGTTTACTTGTTGATATTAGAGCCATATTATGCTACTTTCCATGATGAAGAATGGGGAGTTCCAGTACATGACGACAAGTATGTTTTTATACACTAAAAATAGTCTTGTTATGTTGGTTGGAAAAGGAATGTATCCTCCATTAAATTTTGCTTGGCACTCTTTATCACATGTAGGAAACTGTTTGAGGTTCTTGTTCTTTCGAGTGCTCTATCTGAACTCACTTGGCCAGCCATTCTAAGCAAGAGACACATTTTTAGGTAATTATCGATGTAGCAGTTCCAAATTTCTTTTATTTCTCCAAAATATAGCCAATTTTATTGATGGTTGGCTGCTACCTCATATGTAGCCATTTTTTTCTCTTTGACTTTGTTCACATTAGTTTTGTTAACAAATTCCTTTGCAGGGAAGTTTTTGCTGACTTTGATCCAGTCGCTGTCTCAAAATTAAATGAGAAGAAGGTGATAACACCAGGAACCACTGCAAGTTCCTTACTCTCTGATCAGAAATTGCGTGGAATAATTGAGAATGCACGCCAAATATCAAAGGTATATTAGTTTTCGCATGACTTTTGCTACCTTCATTGTAGAATATACCCTCTTGGGTTAGATCATAATTACTTGTGGTATTTTACTGCCATATTCTAAATCTTTAGTTATATATTGGGTGTATATGGGTTCTTTTGGTATAATTGGGTATCCTTCACCCGCAACTGCATAGAAATCCCTTGAGTAGATATATATTGGGTGTATATGGTTCTTTTGGTATAATTGGGTATCCTTCGCCCGCAACTGCAGAGAGTAATCCCTTGAGTAGAGTATGACACAATGGGGGTCAAAGCTCTCAAGAGTTTTAACGGTGCTTCATTTTCAGGGTTGGATTTGAGCCCATGGCCTCTGGTTAATTTGGAAGAGACCTGAATCATCTCATCCAAACGCTCTTGGGTTGGTGTATATGGGCTTAATAACATGTCTAGGAAACAAGTGATGTTACTAGCCGTTCTAGGTGGTACTATATATTTTCTTTATTCATGATATATGAATAAAGTGTAATTCTGAGGGGGGAACAACTAAAGAAGTCAACCGCTTAATGCGTTGTTGCCAGTTTGGGGGTTTCCCCTTCGGAAAAAAAAAATCGTATCTATTTTCTGTATTGATCTTTTGGAGAACACCTAAGTAGGAAAGTAAGTCGAATAATTTCATAAAAGGAAAACATTTCAAGCGTGATAATTCAATTATTTTTCATATTAACAAACTTTCTTCCCTTTTCTGATAAAAAAAGGCTTGAAATGATTTTCTGAGATCTTTGTTATAGTACTCTATATCATATAATTACCATTGATAATGAGAAACTAATGGGAGAGATATTGAATCAATTGAATGACTTACAATTGGCATTTAATGATGATTTGATTAGGGAGGTTTAGATAATAAAGGTTATTGGGTTGTGGTCCTGGTCCTCATTTAATTTGCATGACCCATATGGGACAAACCATGATATTAATCTTTCGTACAGTTTGAGCTTCCTATATTCTAATTTGTCACAATGATGTGAGACCTAATTATTTGGATTCTTTAACCAGCCAACATGCTTAGCTGGTATGTGCTAAGTCACCTAACATTAAACACTACAATGCATTTTTTTACTCAACTGCCATAATTGCACTCTGCACAATTTGCATCACGGCTATGATTGTCGTTGCAACTAACTTTTTGCAGGTTTTACTGATGCCAGGTCATAGTAGAGTTTGGGTCATTCGACAATTACATTTGGAGTTTTGTGAACCACAAGCCTATACTTAGCAAATTCCGATATCCCCGACAGGTTCCCGTTAAAACACCAAAAGCTGAAGTTATTAGCAAAGACCTGGTGAGAAGAGGTTTCCGCGGTGTGGGTCCCACGGTCATATACTCCTTCATGCAGGTAGTGGGGTTAACTAATGACCACCTCATTAGTTGCTTCAGATTTCAGGAATGTGTGGCTGTAGCAGAAGGGAAGGAGGAGAATTCCATCAAGAATGAGGATGCTCAGCCAAATGCATGCGATAGTGTGATGGAATCTGATCTTTCCATTGCCATTGATAATTTGAGTTTGTCCTCAGAATGAATCACGGTAAATCTGGTAGATCAATTAGGTACACTGCATACGTAGCCTGAGATTGAGTTATATTTGAGGAGAATTTGTGTATCAATCTCAAAGAAGGGTTGAATCCATTACATGTGCTGTTGTATGAAGCTTTCCGGATGGAAGCCTTAACAAATTGGTGTAGAATTTTTTGTACAGTAAAAAATATCAGTGATTAGAAATTTCTTTTACTGATCCAGTGTTAGCAGGTAATAGATAACTGAATTTCATTTCATTATACAGGATTAACATCTCAATTTTATTGTGTTTGCATTCATGTATGCATTGTATTATTGTCCAGCTAGAGCTTTAACTGATTGATGAGTCCCCCACTTGTGATGGATGACAATGATAGAACAGTGGCTTTGTTTTTTGTCACTGTGGGAACAAGACTCCTCGTTGTTCATAGACATGTTTGCTACCTTTGGATTCCACCAACAGTGGTAGGGTATTGCTTGGCTCTGAAAATGATAATTGTGGCAGATGATTGCTCGTGAGTCGTGACCTGCAATGTTTCATGAGCTCCAATTTTAGGAAAACCATCAATTTTGTCCATGAGAGAAATAAAATAAATAATCTCTTAATGTTTTGTCTCATTCTGTCACTATCTGCCATTATACTAGAGATTTTGTAAGCGGCACAGATTGAACTTTAGACCTCTTAATTCATACCACTGTTACATCTTCGAGAACATTAGAGACTTTTTTATATTCTCTTTTGAAGCATTGAATGGGTGATTTGCTTACTCCCTCTAGGCTCCAGTACAAGATAAAAAAATCCTTATGTTTTTGGTCAAGTAACTTACGTACACGTAAAAACTCTCAATTATTACAATCACAGAATCTTGAAAATGTCAATGCTATGGAGTGGATGTTCCCCTTTTATAGTCCTTGGGAATGATGACTTGTGAATGAAAACTACAGAGAAGCATATGAATGAATGCATAAGTTCAGAATGTTAGGAATCTTAATTTTTTATTTTCCATGATGACAGTTAAAATGCTTTTTCATTAAAAAGAAATGTTATCAGGAAACAGATAGTATATTATTGAGTAATCTAAAAAGCCCCACAATCAAAGGGAAGATAGCATTATCTATCTCTAAGGCATAGCCTTTTTTACCTCAAACAAAGGAGAACAAAAAGTATGCGACAACTAATATAAATCAACAACCGTTACTACCAGATGATGAACTAGAGTGTCTATTATCACAATGCGTAAGTAGATGATAATATTTGTACACTTTAATTCCTTTCCTACATTTATGTGGGGCTAATATAATTTAGTGTGATTCATTTGAATTTGAACTAATTAGAGAGTGTATTAGAATATATGTTGATACTTGATAGCACTCATCTTGAAAGAAGGTGCCAATGATAGTCTAGGTATGGCGCCTTCATCATAGCCACAACCTCATGGTCCTCTACAGTCTCTCTTCAATGGATGCATGAGTGGGAAGCAGATCAAAAATAATTTCTGAAATGGATTGCAAAATGGTGGTGGATGTGGTGCACAATTCAACATGATTCTTTTTAAGTATTGCTAGAATCTGACAACTAACTATTTATAAGGCATTTTCCTTCAAAAAAAAAAAAAAACTATTTATGAGGCATTCGCAAAAACACTATATATGTCACAAAATTTTGTTGACTAATACCTCAAATTCGTCCTTGAATTTTAAAAAATCGGCCAAATTCGTCCCTGAATTTTGCAAAATAGGTATTTAGTCCCTGAATTTACAAAATGTCAATCAAATCAGTCCCTCCGTTAAGTTGGTCTGTTAACGGAGGTGACGTGTAACGTTAACCTCTTACACGACTTAACATGTCAGATGCCATGCAAGCAGGGACCAAATTGATTGATTTACAGAAAATTGCCAAGGACCAAATTGATGGATTTTCAGAAAATTGACAACGGCTCTTTCTCCTCTGCCTCATTAACGGGTCTTTCTTCCCCAAATATATAAATATGAAACCCTAATGTTATAATTTGTCACCTAGAGTTCAAAATCTCCCAAAATTCTTCCATGAATTGATGTCAATGTTATTCCCCAATTCAAAAAACTTAAAACCCTAATTTTTTTTATTCAATTCGAAATCCAAAAATCAGTGGTTATTGTTGAAGATTTGATATTCAGAAATGATGGGTGGTGGGCGTATGAGCAAAAACAGCCACTCCCACAACTTCATGAGTACAAGGACAGCAGGAAGACCTAAGAAGAACAAGAGAAAGGATGGCAATGAGGAACCTATTGGTGGAAGGCAAGGTTGATGGATAAAGTTGATTGTGTAGGAAGTGAGCTTAACTTGATTAAGATATTGATAGGAGTATTA
>Ga0228710_1004558_pt1 | contig 21841 bp, 16 predicted proteins | sample MedpolnodulmetaG_FD_177995 | JGI IMG/M metagenome (GOLD analysis project Ga0228710, IMG submission 177995) | Root nodule microbial communities from Medicago polymorpha collected in Santa Monica, California, United States - pink nodules | ecosystem: Host-associated > Plants > Roots > Nodule...
AATACCTCTCTGCCGAATTTTCCACTGAAACGTCAAAGATCGATCAGGGTCAAATGATGTGTGTCAGTGGTATCTTAGGTCAAAAATTGGGGTATGACACTCACGAACGCGGACGTCGGAGTTTCTCTAACAATCTTCATTGATCCGCCAGGAATCAAATCAATCAGGTTCAGTTCGCGGTTTTTCACCAAAGAACAAACCGCACAAGAGTCAATCGGTTTCGGTTGGCTTTTTCCAATTTCCGGCATTTCAACAAGTGAGTTATCTAGAAAATTCTCGATCTCTTGCGGCCATGGTTTGTTATCATTCGCCGGACATGGAGACTTGAACGGCGTGTCCAACCATGTATTCACGATCTTGAAGACTTGAACTGCAATCGGAGAAGAAGAAAGGAATTTCATGGTGTTTTTGGGGCTTTTTAAAAGGGGGGATGAAGGATGATGATGAATATGTGAATTTTGCCTTTTTTAATATTTGAGTTTTTTGCTTTTTTCTTTTAATTTTTGGGTGTTTTTTTAATTTATTTTAATTATTTAATTTCAATAAAAATTATGTGGCATTTTTTTTATTTTTAATTAAAAAAAATTCCACGTGGCGTCCATTGAGTGGCCACTTGAACTTTGACCCGGTCAAAATCAAAGAGGGCCTATGAGTTGCAAAAGGGGTTGAAGTTAGGGGGCTGGAAAGTGATTTTTTTAATAGGGGGCCAAAATTGCTACGGAGCCAAACATAGGGGGTCAAAAGTGCATTCAATTATGATACCCTAAGGTTGTTTTTTTTTTTAACTCTTTTGTAATTTAGCATATATGCTTGTAGGACTTGACATATTCAATATAAGTTTTATTTTATTGTTTTATAAATTCATTTACTTAATTTTAAAATTTTAATTAACTAAGAATTAGGAATGTAATGTGAACGTAGTAACAAAAAAAGGCGTAGGTAGATATTTTTTTTGTTAAGAATAAGAGATATACTTACGGCCATAATCTGTAGGTAAAATCAAAATGTTTAGTCCGAAAGGCAAAAGGCTGTCACTATAGGATATAGGGACAGAAATAATTCCATAGGTATAGTCTGAGTGTTGTAGGTATAGGTATTTGGTGCTATACCTACAGTAAAAGAACATTTACCTACGGTTTAATGCAATCACTAAATGTCGGTTTTCTTGTAACTTGATAAACAGACCTCATATTCTATTATGTATTGATATAAATTTACTTGTAAAAATATTTCATATTCAACTAAAATGAATAGAATATTATCTAAAATTACTATTGTCGCAATAAGGATTAAATCGAATAATTTTGCTATCAATGGCAAAACAAACATAAAATGAAATTGATTATTACATTAGTTTAATATATGGTTTTTCTTAAAAAGCAAATCCGCGAGACTTATTCCTCGTAATTATAATTTCCTTAGAAAATTCAGAAAATGAAATTATAATCATAAAGTATTTTTTTTTTGGTACAAGAAGAGGGCAGATGTAATATCCCACTCGTCAGTATTGGAATTTTACTCGTCGAATGTGTGTCAGAGAATAAATGCCCATGAAAGATTAATGAAACGAAGGATGTGATCATGTAGTGAAGATCAAGCACACGTTCAATTACCGGTATCAAGTTAAACCTGTTTAGGATTAAGGGCATTTTGGTAATAACACATGAGGAGTATATAAGTGTTGGAGGTCACAAACATTTCATTTGGATATGCTCTTTCTCTCTCAAGGTTTGTGATTAAGAAATTCTCTCCTCCTTCTCTCTACAATGTCACCCCCTCCCCTCTCTAATCCATCAATCTTTCCAAGTTTATGAAATTGGCAAACAAGCATGAATCATCGTAACTTCATGAGCAAGAAGCAATTGAAAGAATTGGAATGGTATTGCATTGGAACATATTGGGCAAGAGCTTCAAGAGCTAGGGTTTGATTGGAAGAATTGGAGTTTAAGGAATGCATGTTGCAGAGATTCTCTAGGTGAGTTCTTAGATTGATTATCATACCTTGGGTTTGTGTAATTCTAGTGAGAAACATGAAAGTATATAGTTTTTATGCATATGATTCAATTTTAGTACCCAATGCCAAATCTTGTTGTCTATATGTTGGAATTGTCATGCAAGATGAATTTTATTGTTTATATAAGTTGTTGGACATGTAGTATGCATTAATTGCAGAATCAAGATTTGACGAATTTGGGGTGAAAATGCAAAATCTGCACTACAAACCCGAAGAAACTCGCTATTAGCAAAATATTTCACTAATAGCGAATTCCTTCCAGAGTGAACTCGCCAATGGTGAGTTGGGGCTGACCTCCCAGCTTTCCATTTGGCTTGTTGGCTCGTACTGGGGCCTGTATTGCCGTCCGAGGCTTTTTCTCGCAATGTTTCCTAACTTTAAAACCCATAAACATCATCTAAACAATGCACATTACATCGAACGATTCTTGAAATGAAAATCATGGACAATATTAACATATAAGACAAGAATGGCCCATGAGAGTTTAAGCATGTTTGTGTTCGGGTAGCGATAAACCTAAGAATGGGAAGACTATAGAGCCTCGATGTAGATCGTCGAGAACAAGTAGATTATCGTGTAGTCTTTACATTAGGTACAAGATAAGTATGTTCAAGATTAAGTACCGTTGAATTACCATTATGCGAGTAGATTACGGACTCGTGGTAATCAATCATGTAAGTTAGGTATAAACCTCATGTACGACAAGACTATAAATAATATGACATCTCGTGTCTCTTGAGATCCATGCCAAGGGGGATTTCAAGAGGTTCACGTTAGGGGGACGAGATACACTCCACAAGGTAGGCCCGCACGACATTAAGAGGAGTACCGGTGTTAGCCTCAGATAAGAATTTCACTAGTTAAGTCAAGGGATTAATTTCCGGGGTTACTCCACTCGGGATTAATCCGTAAAACGAACCAGGATAATGTTGTTTGTTACACGCTAACCTCTAACATAAAGAATGGCTATGAATGCGATATGATACGATTATGATATGTCATGAGACATGTGTAAGCTTATGTACAAGGATAAGTTCATGAAGATATACTGTCGACGATCTTAGTGCCTCCCTGATCACCCAGTTCAGGATCGTGTCATGAATAAGCTATGGTTATGTTTTGATGCATTTACTATATCTTGACGTAGCGGTCTTAGGTTCCCTTGACCGCCATGACATGTAGATTATATGACAAGACTTGTAAGCTAATATATGAAGAGCCTTATAACGATACTAGTATGCACGATTGTCTAGGTTAATATGTTTCACACACGTATAATCAACCAAATCGTTGTATTGTAGACACGTGGTAACCCTAGGTTTTCCCCGAGGTTACCTATCGCCTAGGATTAGGTAGAACTCACTGAGACATTATGTCTCATCCCAATCCTATTTTGTTTTAGATCAGCAGGTTGATTTAGCAGGAGGTAGCAGGCATGTGAAGCGAGTGAATAATCAGCAAGTGCTCGTTCGTACCTGCTGTAGGATATTTTATGGATTCAAGAATGTATTTCTATGTTTTGGATAGATAGCATTGTGCAGATAAAAGTATGAACATGAATTGTTGTATATATTATTCATTCGAAGGCTTTATGTTGTAAATTTTAATGTATCCAGTACTAAAGATAATGCGCATGCTAAACTTTCTAGATACGTTTAGTATGGGCGTTACAGCAGAGCCCGATCATAAAGTAAATTTAAAATAAATAATAAATTAAATTAAATAAAGTACTATTATATTATGAGCTTTAATTCAAAATGCACTGATACATTTAGTCTTTGATATTGTCCCTCAATTAGAAAAAATAATGCAGCAGCCATATGACAAGATTTCCTGTCATGTTAGCGCATAGAATTTCGTTAGAGAATCTTGCACTCATGATTTTTTTTGTATTTTTTTTTCATTAATTGATGGGTTGAAATCACGAAAAAGGGTTAGCATTTTCTCCCTCTAGACAGTAAACTCAGAAAAGTGATCTAGAGGTCGAGGTTTTTCATAATTTTTTTGAAGGATTTTTCATGATATTTTTGTATGCATGTTTATGACGTTAAAATAAGGGCTTACAAGTAAATTTAGAGTCTTTCGATATGGGTAGGATTGATCATGATAGTTTAAACAGCCAAAAACATAAAACCAAAGCAACGAAAATCTCAATTTAGAAATTGAATTTTAAACTAATGTTTTGCAAAAACCCTATAAGTTCACAATTAATTTGTCCATTGTCTGAAAATTCTAATTTTGTGTGGGGCCTTATATTAACGTCCTAAACATGTCTGCAAAAAATGATGAAAAAAATCAACTTCTTGGTCGGTTTGATGAAAAAAAATTAAAAACTGGTTTACAATGACTATACAAATACCTATGCTTCACATAATAGGAAACAAAAGCAAAAGAAGAAGAAAAGTGATCTTTTTACTTCTGCTGATACAAATTCACGAGGCATAATCACCCGTTCTAAAAAGGATATCTCCAAAATGAAAAAAGTTAATGTTTTGGAATCTTAGAGTTTTAGGGGATGCAAATAATTTGTTTGGCGACTTCTCTAAAACCAAACTTTGTTATGTAGCTTAGTGATAGCTTAGGGCTCCTTGTCTTAGGTTTCTTTCTTGTGTAAATGGGTTCAGGACAGACCCTTTCCTGCTCTTTTATTGTTTTTTTTTGCGTTTATAAAAAATAATTGAAACCATGAGAATATTGTCAAAGCTGGTTTACACCTAACCCAATAATAGAAGTCTAATGCTGTTAGCAGGATTCTACTACACCATATATATTTACATTAGATTTTTCTAGTGCAAAAACTTATGTTGATTGCTCTCAGCCAATTAACATGCACAGCAGAATCAAATTCCTTCCTCTTGATAAGATTCTCAACAAAATCTGCAAAGGATAACCAAATTTCACTTCATCAAAATTTACTAGAGTGGAGGTTAAAAAAGTTCTTGTTAACAAAAAACTAAGTAAATTGGTTTGAATAATTTAAAATTCGTCAAACCATTTATGAAATGGAAGTGATACAAAAAATATAGATAAATTTTAAGTCTATTTCATTTTCCAAACATTAACACCAAGATGTCAATTTTCTTTTAACAAAATGACAAAACTGTTACGGTAAACAAAATGAAGCCAATTACATATGAGTTCAATTTCGTACTAAATTACCAACATCTATTATCTTACTAATCTTAGTATATCTTTGTATACATCTTGCATAGTTTTTACCTATCATATAAAAGTTGCCCTATTTTATAAAAGGATTCATGTCACCAATTTCCTTTACTATATCTCAGAGACTAGCAACTTTAGGTTTTCATCATGAATAACCAAAAAACCACCTCATCCCTTCAAGGAAAATATAAAAAAAATATAGAAACAAAACAACAGAATATAAATTGAAATTAAAAAGAAAAACTCACCACATGAGAAAATGACACAAAAATTGACCAGAATCTTATAACATCATTATACCAAAATAAATTCAAAAAGAGATTCACATAAAAACTTGAAATACACTAGTTAGATTTTCAATTCAATGTACCACCTAAGAATTCAAAATCTATAATCAAAATAGGATATAAAATTCAAACTTTTCAAGAACATTTGTATTACCACACATATATATTCTACAGTGTTTTTCAAGCATCAATAGCTAACACTAGCAATAAGGATTTGATATTGGTGATTGGTTAAAGAATTTCTAAATAAACATACCAGAAACTTTATTTGCAGAACCCAGTTTCTCAAACAGCTCCACAGCTATCTTGTTCTCAGCAACAGATGCAAAAAGATCCAAGACTTCATCTTGATCAAAATAAGTAAGCAATCCATAAATCGACAAAATCAATAGAAATCCGAGAACCTCCAATGAATTTTCAGTATTTTCTTTTATGTTAGCTTTCAACTCATGTGCTAGCTTTAAAGCTTCATCTCTTACACAAGATTTAATATTTGGTGAGATTATAATCAGTTGTTCTAGCAAATAGATGTGGTTTTCATCAATAATTTTGTTTCCCTTCTTAGGTAGTGAAATAATGGGGTTCAGTATTATATCCAAAACAATTTTTGATGGATCCGATGATTCTTGCAAATCAAGTAGAATGTCAGATTCCTCACTTGTTCCATCAATGGTAATACTTAATTCATCATCCATGCAAGATGTATCTGCATATTTAGATAGAAGATATTTAAGCTCTCATATTATATTTACATAAGCAACAATAAATGAGGGTGACAATAGGAATTAAAAATAGGGTTAAATCACAATTTTAGTTTACGTAACATTTTCAAGGAAAATGCTGACTGAAAATATTAAAAGAACTAAAAATGTTGATAAAAATTTTAACATGGACTAAAAATTTTGCCAGAGAATTTTTCTACGACTAATCATCGTGAGTGTAGCAAATTTTTAGGATTAAACATTAGTTTTGCATTTAAGAGATTCATAAAATGTTCATGAGTTAAAGGGTGAAGAATATGAGTTAAGATCCTCTTCATTTGCTAAAAATAAATGACAATGTCATTTGGTGAGAGATAAATACAAAAAAGTATGTTGTGGGTCCCAACGATGTTAATTATTTTCAAACTTCTTTGTATCCTCTCTTGGAAGAAATGGAAATACTAATAAATAGAGAAGATCTTAACTCGAACAATATATGATTCAAATTATTTTGGCAATGTATGTGTTGTGAGATATAAAAACTGGACAAACTTTTCACCTTCACTAAGATATGCTACATTATTATCTTTAAAATATATACTTTTTTAAAATATGTAGATCAGGTTATTAAAAATATCAACATCAATAAAAGAAATAGTTCAGTGAAATTCTATCAATAAACTAGATGAATAACAACATTTACCAAATTCGTTTTCCCCATCATGTTGTTCCTTTGTCAACTCAAGCTCCTTCACTTGTTCTTCGAAATGTTTTTCTTTTGATTCGAGATCCTTCAGCCGGATCTCAAAATCCTTTTTATCTGATGTAAAGTCCTTGACTCGGCCTTCAAATTCACCCTTTTTTGATTCAATTTCCTTTTCTTGGCCATCAAGTATATTCTTTCTAGACTCAAGATCCTGAACTTCTCCTTCCAATTGCCTCTCTTTTGATTTGAGCTCCTCCACTTGGATATCAAAATCCTTTTTTCTAGATTCCAGCTCCTTCACTAGGCCTTCAAATTCTCTCTCTTTTGATTTGTGCTCCGTCACCCGTGCTTCATGTTGTTTCTCTTTAGATGCAAGCTCCTTCATTCGGCTTTCAAAATGCTTATGGATTGATAACAAATCCTTCACTTGGATTTCAAATTCCTTCTCTTGTGATTCAAACTTCTTCAATTTGCTTTCAAAATGCTTCTGTTTGGAAATGTTATCCATGACTTGACGAAGTTCTCTCTCTTTTGTCATGAGTTCTTGCTTGCGCTCTCCAATCAAGTCCTCCATGAGAGAGAGTTTCCCTTCCTTTGCTAAAAAATCCCTGTGAACTTCTTTAACTTTTTCCAGCATTTTCTGGTGAATTTCGTTGATTCTATGAACACAACTAACTTGTATCTTCTTATTTTTAAGCTCATAGTAGCACTTATCAATATCTCTCTTTATAGACTGCAATCGCTTTTCTTCTACTATTCTATACCTTTTGCATTCCTCAACTGATTTTTTTACCAACGGACGTTCTTTCTTCAGCGAGGAAAATGAATTATCAGATGATATGAACTGCCTATTATTTTTATTCAACGAAGGAATATCATCATATGGTGACACCTTTGATTTCTTAACAGAAATGTGCAAGGTATTCTTGTCATCAAATAGCCTCTTATCTGGCAGGGTAGGAGTATCGCTTTTCTTAACAGAAGCATCACATTTACTGTCACAAAATTTTCGCTTATCTGAAGCCTCAAAATCCATCTTTCAGCTATATAATCTCTAAGAAAAAAAACCTGAGAAGAAAAAAAAAATGCTTCCTTTGAAAAAATTCTAGGTCAATTAAACTGAATCATCAAGTGCTACATTTATACTTCCAGAAGTAAAACCCTAGGATAACCACAAAGAACAGTGACAATGTAAACATATTGCTTGGTATTGATTTTTCTTGGCAAAGGCATGAAAATATAAATGTGAAATAGAAATATATACCAAATGAATGAAAAATGAAAAGAAGTGGGGTTTTAATAATTAGTTCAAGATGAGATACTTACAATACAGGCAAAAAAGATATTAATTTCGTACACTACCCAAAAATAAATAAAAATTAAGTGTCTTGGTGTAGTTTGTTATGGGTTGACGATAGCTATGAATTCATTACTTAATTTGTTCATCTACAGGTTGTAATTAGGAGGCTGGATAAAGAGAAAACAATCATTCCTTTAAACAACAAAGAAAACATTGGGGTCCTCAAATCCGATCGGCCATTAATTTATTTATAACGTCAAAATTTATTAAAATAAGTCCCTATTTAAGACAAGAGAGACATGCAAAGACAAAAACAACAAAACAAATGCGTCCCTATGTAAGACAACAGAGACATGTAAAACAAAAACAACAAAACAAATGTGTTGTATATACGCGGAACATCGCAAAAGAACATTCATACATCAAATACAAAATTCGACAAACCAACCAAAGACACCCCCCACAGAGGGCTACCACCGAAACCCATACAATCTAAACACCAAAACCAAAACCTCAAAATTCATGCAACAACAACCCCAAAAAAACCAAAGTCAAATCAAAGTCAAATCCCCGCACCGCAACATAAACAAATATTGTGCGAAACCCTCAAAATTCAATCGTGAGTGCAGACAAAAACAACAACCCTCTGCTCGCATCAAAACCCATCCAACATAACCACCAAACCGACCAAAAAAAAACCCCTAAAATAAGACATCTGCTTCTCTTCCAAAGCAAGGTGGTCCACTCTCAAAACCTCCATAATAAGAACGTGCGGGAAAGAATACCTAAAGGGTCGACGGCAGCAAAAACACATACCACCAAAAATAAAGACCACCCTAAAGAACCACCGTGAATAGAGAACCTAATACTTGAAACAAGCAACTCCTTCTAACACCCACCACCACTCTAGTCCTAGTCCGCTGGAGAAGACACCATAACAAGCCCAAAATCTTGTTGTAATTTATTGTTTACAAAACCGTTCTAGTACTTTTTACTATTGTAGATATTGTTTTAAATCTTAAAGAAGAACATCGTATAAAATCATTTCAATATACGTTTGAATGAGCGGTGAACTTGTTAAAATCATGCTAATACTGTTTATTGAACCCTACCGAAAAACCAGCTTTTAGCCACATTTAAATCAGTGGCATACCAGATCCATAACCGCGCCACGGTTCATTAACTTGTTAAAAAAAGAGACGTTGCTAAATATTAACCACAGTCAATTGCAACTTTAGCCACGGCTAAATAGACCGTTGTAACATAGCGACGGCTGGATTGTGTATTTAAAAAAAAAATGATCTAGAGTGTAGCTTCATTTTTGCCAAAACCATAGCGACTAACTATAATTTTGACTATCACATCATCAATCTAAAAATGAACACGTATAAATGCTATTACATATTGAAAGACAAAACTTGCATATAAATAATAGAATGTAGTTGTAAATTCATAGATGAAAAAATAAAAATAAAAAATAAAGATGAAGACGAATAATTCTACTAAAACTAAATTAGTAACATTAGCACATTCTACCAAACACAAAATCACAACTTCAAATAAACTAAAATTTGAGAGTAAAAGAATCGTACCAAATAAGCTCTTTGAGAAAACTCTTCTTGTTTCGCCGTCTCTTCTCCCTTTAAAAAAAATCCTTGAGGGCCTCTGTTTTTATAGCTATATATGAATTATAGTTTTTTTTATTTTATAAAAGGCACAATTTCCTAAACTAGCATCCAAATTATTACCGATTAAAGAGAATTAAATTATTGCACCAGAAAAAGAGGAGAATCAAATTAGATTTATATTATTTTTTAAAACTAATTTTAATGAGGAAAATCACTTTTATTTTATTTAAAAAACATACTACTATAATTTTGACAAGAAAAACATACTATAATTATAAATTTTCAAACTAATCAAGCACCTGGTTAAAGAGTTTTAATAATTATATAAGGGAAATGATTTTTATCAGGAAAGTTGGAATCAATAGCAAATGTGATTGATTGATTTCAATCCTATAATATTAGTATCCTTATTTAATATCCCGTGAATTTCTTGACAATAATATATTTAGCACTTCTCTTTCATAAAACCAAATATTTACCTCAAGAAAATTCTCAGCTGTCCATAAATCTCGGCTGCAAATAAAGTTGTCACGGATCGTGACCATAACATATTTACCTCAAAAAAAATATTTGCCTAATTTTTTTTTCTAACATTAATGGAGGGGCTAAAATAAAGAAAAAAAATGGAACATACGTGTTTTCTTCTATAGACATAAAGTCCAAAATAGTAATCTAATGGTTGAAGTTTTTCATTATTTTTTGCTAGTTTGTTTAGGACGTTAAAATAAATACTCACACATAAAATTAAGTTCTCCGATATGGGACGGATTCATTATGATTTTTAAACGACCAAAAACACAAAAATCAATGCAATGGAAACCTAACCTAGAAATCAAATTTTGAGTTCATATTTTGCAAAGACCTTTGTAAAAATAAGAAATGATCTGCAAAGTTTCCTAGCATTCTGATGTAGGCAAACTGGCGGTGTGTATCGAAGATAAATTGGAGCGCAAGAAAGGTTCACTCAGAATAGTGCAGATTTGGCATTTGGTGTCGGAATGATTCGAATTATACCTTTTCGGAAAGTCCGGACCTCACGAAGACCCGAAACCGGATTTTAATATTTCAGCATATTTATCATTCTCTATTTTATTTCCGTTTGTTATTTTTCGGTCCATACGGGTTTGTTATTTCCTCTAGTATTTAAATAAAGCTTATGTAGCATAAGAGACACTTTTTCATTGAATAAAATTATCGAGACTTTTCTCAAATTCTGGTGGATTCTAAAAACCCTTATTTGATAGGTTTGTTGCTTGCAGCCTATCTGTTTATCTTTTAGGTTTAGTGTTTGCTCTATGCTTCCGACTGCGTCACATTCTGAAGATACCTCAATTTATTTTGATTATTCGACCAAAACGTGCAAAATGGTAATTTTCAACTTTTTAATAAATTCATAATTAATTTGTCTCAGTTTTAAATTTCATGGTGGAGATTCTTGTGAAAATTTAAACATGTCTACAAAATTGGGGAGCGATATTTGACCTACAAGTATATGTTTACTCCGAATAAAATTGCAATTATGCATGTTTTGGATAAAAAAATTGAAGCGTATATACAATAGTATGAAACATTATGGATCCTTTTTATGTACTTTTATGGAGATCTCTGAAAAATATCAGTTCAAAATTTGATTTTTAGATTGATGTTTATGTTGTTTTGGTTTTTGTAAATTTTCACATTTTAAAAGTTCATAACTAATCTCTCCATTGTCATAAAAAAAAGTCATAAATATGCCTACAAAATATCATTAAAAAATTCGACATCTAGATAACTTTTTTGGACTTTACGAAGAAAGAAAAGTCTAGTTGTTCTTATAGGAAAAAAAAAGAAGCTTGTGAGGAAATAAAAATATTCAGGCAAATAAAAGTTCATAAAAATTGTTAGTTCATAAAAATTGACAACTCCTATGCATCCAACTTGTAATCTAGGTTCAAATGGCAGTAGTGGTAAGGTAGACTGAAAGGTGTACAAATGTATGATTGGTTTCACTACTTTACTTAATTTCGTCAAGACTTGATATTTTATTTAGTGTATGCATGTGTGCAAGGTTTCAATCAGATCCTAGAGAATCACACTTAACTGTTATAAGAGGATTTTTAGGTCCCTGAAGGTATTACTAATCTGTTGTATAAGAAATCAAATAACTATAAGCTAGTTGGATTATGTGATACTGATTATGTTGGAGATACAATTGAAAGAAAAAGCATCAGTGGTAGCTGCTGGTTCGTTGTTGAAAATCTTATCTTCTGGGCTATCAAAAGACAACAAATTACCATTTAATTGTCAACAATAGAAGCAAAGTATACCTTAGTTGCAAGTTGTAGCACATAGCTTCTCTAGATGAAACATCAACTTGAAGACAACCAAATAAATAAAAGTAGTATTCAAATCTACTATGATGATACTGCTGATATTTATTTATCTAAAATCTCCATCTTACACTCAAGAGTAACGCATGTTAAAATTAAACATCATTTTGTAGGAGACTATATTTAGAAGGGAATTCTTGATATAAAATTTATTAATACAAACCATCAATGGACCGATATCTTTATAAAACCCTTAACTAAAGATAAATTCAATTTTATCAAACAAAATTTGAACATGCATTTTATTATAGATGAAAATGTTTAAGTGCAATTCTTAAGCTCTGATGTAATATGTGAGTACCGTTGAAAATCTAATCTTCTAGATCAGTGATCCTCTAGACACATTAACCTTCTAGGCCAATGAAACTTTGGATATCCTAGTTAGTAAATGAGGTGGAAAAGTGTCATAAGTAGTTGTGACACGTGTCTCATTGCTCATTACGGTTTTTGAAACATATTAATTTCCGATTTTTTTTTGACAACTTTTTAAACAACTTTTTCTCTCATACTTATATGTATTTTTATTTTCTCTATTTTTCTTTCTCTCTATTGTGTTTGTCCAATAAGAATAAAGAAAAAGTGGTTGTCACAAAGGTTATACAAAATTGGTTGTATATAAATATCACTCCTCTTAATTTCCTATAGTTAAAGCTATAAAATATTGGCCTCCTATGTCATTAATTATGTATGTTTTCAATGCATAATATTTTTCATATTCCTTTGCACATAGCATTTCTATATGAGTAGTGATATATGTACGACCATTTGATACAACTTTGATGACAACTTTCATTTGCTCTCTTTTCATTGGTCCAAAAAATAGAGAGAGAAAAAGAAAGAGAGGGAATAAGAATATAATGTGGGTATGATAGAGAAAGTTGTCAAAAAATCCTTTATATCTAATCTTTGCAAACATGCTCACCCTAATTGCTAACCCTAAACCTAAAATTTTTGGCTCCACTTTTGAAAATTTTCGAATTCCACCTCCCCTCCCTAATTGCTTTAATTAAATTATCTTGGTTTACTGTAATTATCCAACTTACTAGGGGCATTTAATTTTATTATGTTTTCCATGCATTTTTTAACTTAACAGCTTCTCTTTACTCTGTTGCTATATATATGGCTGCTCTACATCAATAAACTGTACACCTACACTTGGCTTTTGTTCCTATCTTCTAAACCATGGCCAACATAAACATGGAAACATTCCTATCATACCTTTCTCTGACTGGTGAGGCTATCAAATTCAAATGAACCGTGTTTATATTTTTATTTGACAATCGTTTTCTGATGTTGAGTTTTCATGTTTTTGCACCGCCATTGATTCCTAATCCTGTTACTGACATTGATAAGCTGGTTAATAAGCTTCGTCGGAGATATCGAACCTATGTCGTTGAATTTGATATGGAGCATGTAATATAGTTGTTTTTTTTTTTATGTATTTTAATATATCTGCCACTGTTTGTATTTCTTACACGTTGATTTTTGCATTGAATTCCAGGGTGTTGTTCATCTTCCATACATGTTCATGCATGACTTTGGCGACCAGATCGATTTTATTGCGACATTGGTTGATAGTCAACATAATCAGTTTGAGGTTTACGTCGAGAAGCACACCAGTGGCATATACCTTACAAGGGGATGGCGTGCACTGCGTGATTTCTACAAGCTCTCCCTCGGTGCTTGGGTAACAATGGTATTTGTTGGAAATGGCAGGTTTGAGATAAGCTTGGAGGATAGGGTTGGGGAGAAGATACGAAGTCCCATGTTTACTCCACCAATGAACTTCGTTATTGAGCGTTCTTGGCTTCCTTTCCAAATGATGGATGTTGTTCCAACTGCTTATGTGCATTCCGATATGAGTTTCCTATATTCATATGAGAAGAAGTTGTTTGGTAATGAGGTTAATTCTGGCTGGATGGTGAGTGCAATAACCTTCCTTTTTGCCTGATGTTAGTTAGCCTCTATGGTCATATTGTGAAGACTAACATTATTCATATTTTTTTTATAGGTTCTTGCTTATTTCGGGTTTTGCAAGCAGACATTGGGCAAGGGTACTACTTCAATCAAATTGGTGGATGAGTGTGGGAACAAATGGGTGTGCAGGGTGGTCTATGGTACAAAGCCTTATAAACACTTTAGGATAGGTGGTGGATGGAAGCGGATGGTGGATGCACGCGGACTTGGTAGAGGTTGCACTGTTAGGCTTGGTGCACCTACTGATGGGAGAAACCAGACCTTCTATTTTAGGGTTATTCACCATTAGTGTTACAGCGAAGACGGTTGCTTGAGGGATTTAGTTTACTTTTGCAGTTTTTGTTTGAGTTTTGGAACGCATTATGTTAGTTTCTTATGGTTATGTTTACTTTTGATTATCCATTGTAATGTGGAGTCATAACTTTTGGTACTGCTAGCCCTTTTGGTTCTATTTTATGGGATTTTGCTTTTTTGTTGTTCTTGAACATCTATTTTAATTTAATGTCATATGGAGATTATGTTTTCATTTTGTGTTCTGCCAATTTAAGATATGCACCTTGTGGTTGATGTTCTGTTTGGCGTACAAATCTCTGTGTTTCTCACTGATAAAAAAAACTTGAATTAAGACAGAGATGCATATATGATATTTATTTGATGTTATATTGTTCATTTTCCATACGTAAAAGAGATTAGCTCCATAATTCCTTTATTGAATAGCAACTGATTAGCTTAAAATACGTCATAATATATAGTAAAAGAAAGAATGGCAATTTTTCAAATGTAATTTGGTTTTTTGTTGTAAATCATTTGACCAATTCTAGAAAATAAAAATACCATTGTAAATGCAATTTATTCTTTCAGTTTCAAAAACGACAAATTGTACCGTATATAAAGGATTTGATTTGCTTCCTTTTACAGGATATTGCACTGTATGCCCTTGGTCAATCAATTATTAAGGCCAAGAAAATAGGAAACAAAATACTAAATTATTATTTTAGTGAAAATACAACAAATTAGACCTTAAAAAAAGGAATGAACATGCTCCTTCTGTTCTAATTAGTCGTGGTGCATAAATTGATTACCATATATAATGTTTTATTTTTTCTTCCAAATTCTAATAGGAAACAATTTATAAAATTAATCTTCCTTCAATAATTTAAATTATGAAATTAATCTTTCAAACAAAATGGACCTTAAAAAAGGGATGAACATGCTCCTTCTATGCTGATTAGGCATGTCAATTTAAGAACAATTTTTTTTTTTTTTTTACTTCCAAATACTGATATTTCGTTTTTAATATAACTATTGTGTAATAGAACATCAATTTTAATGTAAATTGTTTTTCCATGAAAGATTTTTACGGTCCAAAATAAAATAGAATAGTAAATATCATGCTTAAATATTTCAATGGAAACACACAACATTCTAAATGTTTATTAAAAATTTAAACTTATTTAATTCAAAATTGTAAATAATTATCATTGATTTTCATATGGGTAAAGCAACAGACTCCTATTTAATATATATTTTCAAACCAATGTATTGGCATAGTTAGTGCACATTCAACTGTTTCCAACACAAATATATTTTCAAACCAATGTATTGGCATAGTTAGTGCACATTCAACTGTTTCCAACACAAATTTTGCTGTGCAGAATTTAAACGTAATCATGAAAATAGTAATGCAGACAATATTTATTATGGAAAGCATTGGGGATATCAGAAGCCACAACAATACTTTTGGCCAGGGTGCAGAAAATTATCTTTCCTATGCATCTGTGCCTATTTTGCATTAACTGTTTTGTGTGGAAATGGAGTAATCTATGAGTAGTTTTAAGGTCACATTAAATGTAGTATTTTGTTTCCTGTGCTTAAATTTTCTCTACATTAAGGATTCATGACTTTCTTTGACATACACACATCACTTCGACAATTACAAACTCCATAGCACTTTCTAATATTAAGTTTGACAGACTATCTAACAATGGCTCCTATCATCACTCTGGTGTCCTCAATTGTTGCTCGAAAAATTAACATCAAGCTTCATGTGCGTGTTATCAACGTTTGGACCGTTCCAGATTTTTCAAGGCCAACTGAAGACAACTTCATTCATTTGCTTCTATTGGATGAAAAGGTAAACTATGCTGAGAAATTTATAACTACAACAGAACTTCGTAAATAAATTATTTACTGCGTGTAACTTATTGTTTTTTGAAACATGCAGCTTGGAAAGATTCAAGCAACCGGCAAGAAAGCCCTCATTCCTAAGTTACGATCCTTGGTTCAAGATGGAGCAACATATGAGATTGAGAATGTGTTGGTTGCTCACAACGAAAATAAGTATAGATGCACTAGGCACAGGTGGAAATTGAACCTGATAGATAGAACAAAATTCACAAAGATTGATAACAACACAATACCTGCGTACCATTTTGAATTTGTACCATTCAAGGAAATGCTTGAATCAACCAAGGAAGACATACATGTTGGTAGGGAAATATGGCCTCGCTAAATATGTAAAAAAAAGAAAAAAAGTTGTCAAGTTTACTTTTGACTGTTTATCTAATGTTGTACTGCTTATGATCAGATGTCATAGGACGTGTGGTGGAGAGAGATTCCTTGAAGGAGAAGGAAGTTAATGGAAAAAAATCCAAGCTAATTGACATAACTTTAGAGGATCCTGAGTAAGTTTACATATCAATGTCCATTTCTCATATATATTTTCCACCTTCAATTTTGTTTCATAGAATAAATGTGCTCCTGATATATAAACAAATGTATATGTCGACCATTCAAGGGCAATAGGATCCATTGTTCTTTGTGGGATACCTACGCTGTTAGGATGGATGCCTATCTCACCGTCCATGATCCGAATTCTCCTATCGTTGTTGTAATCCATTTATGCAAGCTTAAAAAATATTATGGCACAATGGGTATTTCAAACGCTTTTTATGGAACGAAACTAATTTTGGATGATGATCATCCAGTTGTTAAAGAATATCTTTCCAAGTAAGGATCTAAGATTGCTGATATGAATTATGTATGACCATTAATCATCACCGCAAATTGTATGTACACTTATACTTTGTTTTTGAATGATCAGGATTGATGGTGCTGATGTTGAGGTTACACAGGGAGTAAGCAAAATTACCGGATCATTGATCTTTCCATTAGCTAAAGATATGCTTCAGTCTAGAATGATGACTATCGAGGACTAAATTGAGTCGTCTGACGTATAATACTCAATCTGCTTATTGATTTTATTGTATTCCACCATGTATAAATAAACAATATATTGATTTGATATGTATAATTCATTTGATGTTTTATTGTTTGTGGGCAGCAATGTGTGGTAATAGTCCTTGCCTCTGTAATTGGTATTGAAGCAAAATATAGCTGGTATTATGACGCATGTACTACATGTGCTGGTAGGATTAAAATAATTGCTGGAAGAATGTTTTGCCCAAGGTGTAACCAGAGCAGGAATATTGTTCCCAGGTAAGTATTTGCGCTTTGGATAAGGTTGCCACCTCAAATAATTGTTTTAAAAGTGATGTTTTTTTTGTGTGTTATTAATGTCTTATACATGCGCTTTAGGATTGAAATGTCTGTTTATAATTGTTTTTGACATCCTTTTAAGATATTGAGTGCATTTTTTTAAACATTTTGAAGGTTCAAATTGCATGTGCAAGTTATGGACAATACCAGTTCCACAAGTTTCATTCTTTTTGATTGTAATGTGTCAAACTATGTTGGGAAAAGTGTGCAGGATTTGATTGATGCACAAGGACAGGTAATAGAATCAGTTTCAGTGACTAATTCGCATCATTCTTGGGTTGGGATATGATTTTCATGTTAATGAATATAATTGTGTTTTTCATGTTTTAGGCTAACAATGATAAAGGATATCCGTCAGATCTTGATGTCTTAGTTGGAAAAAAAATGTTGTTCAAGGTGGAGGTCACAGATGGAAATTTGCATCACAGCTGGCGTAATTATGGTGTGAAGAGGACATCAGATGATTCTGATCTAATAAGCCAGTTTGTTAAGCGTCATAATCTGAAGGTATTCTTTCTTTCTATAAAAAAGACATTTCCCGTTTAATTGATTTATTGGTAAATCTGTATTCCTCATCGCATTGTTGAAGTGCAGATAACCATTGATGAGGATGAAGATTGCGGTGATGATGTTGCATAATTCTTTTTGCGAGGTGTTAACATTGTCAACCAACATGCACCTTTTACATGGTTCTTCAAGTTCTGATATTCAAGAGAGGAAAGAGTTTAGTGAGTGGGTTTTGGGCATCGGAGATGGTACTATTGGAGAAGAGAACGACGAAAATATTCAAATAGAAATTCCAGACGACCTACTTATGCATAGCTCAGGAGATCATATTGCTGCCATTGTTGATCACATTTATCCATCGTTGCTAGATAACATGTATGATCATTCGTTTTTCGAAGATAGAGCTATACTAACTCCGAAAAATGTCACGGTTGAAGAAATCAATGAGTATGTAATGTCTCTTATACCTGGAGAAGAAAAAACCTATTTGAGTTGCGATAGTCCCCTTGGTAAAAATTCATCAGCTACCAGGCCGGATGACATACACACACCTGAGTTTTTGAACACAATTAATGCATCAGGTATCCCTAACCACAAGATAAAGTTGAAGGTTGGCGTTCCTGTCATGCTTCTGCGCAATTTAGACGCTACGACTGGTCTATGCAATGGTACTCGATTAATAATAACGAAGATGGGCAGATATGTGCTGGAGGGCAAAGTAATAACAGGCAGCAACATTGGAGATATAGTTTATATACCAAGATTGTCGTTGAGTCCATCGGATACAAGAATTCCATTCAAGTTTCAGCGTCGACAATTCCCTATATCGGTGTCATTTGCAATGACGATCAACAAAAGTCAAGGGCAATCGTTGAAACAAGTTGGAATATACCTTCCTCAACCGGTTTTTTCCCACAGACAACTGTATGTTGCGGTGTCAAGAGTGACATCAAGAAACGGATTGAAGATATTATTGACAGATGAAGATGGCAATTGTATGAGCACTACATCAAATGTGGTGTATAAAGAAGTCTTCCGCAATTTGTAATGATGCACCAACGCTGTTGGTGTCCTACGATAAATTTACACATAAACAGGTTCCTGCAGAACTAATAATTAATATAAATTAACATTGTTTTTTTTCTCGCAGTGGTTGCAACTGATATATTAAGTTGTTTTTGCTTTTGTCCAGGGCATTATTACCATGAATGAGAAGATAGAGTTTGTTATTTGTTGGCCGACCAATATGAGATCGTACTTATAATGTTGAAGGCAATGGAATGCATTTTACTGTCATACAAGTTGTTGTTGCGTTAAAGGTAAATACTGAAATGTTATAATAAATCATCTAAATGATTAATATATTGGTTCTTTTTTTATCATGGATTTGTCTCCTATATTTGTTGCACTTATCTCTATTAAATTAATTCTACTTTATGCAATATGTCAGTTTTTTTTATCTTTCAAGTTATTACTCGTTTTGGTCTTAGAACTGTTGCTGGGAGGAAAATCATGGTTATCCTTCTAACATTTGTTTGGAGGTAACTATATATATAGAATAGAATGTGACAAAACTGATGTATCATATGTAAATTACTCAGGCATTTTTCCCCCCTAAGTGGAGGAAATGATTGAAATTAATTTATTCTATGCAAATTACTCAAATTTGAAAAATTGTTCACATATTGTATATTTTTCAGCCCCTCCAGGAAAAAAGTTCCTAGCACCAGAGCACAAGTATCTGTCACTTTTCTGGTACACTTTTGTAGTTAAGCTTTCATGTTCTTGCCTTTTGCCATTGTTCTCTTTGAACTTTTGTTTCTGTTTTGAGTCCTTGCCATTGTGTTTGTTTTCTTCAAGGGCTATCTTTTTTCTTGGTCCTTGATCATGATACATTTAATAGTTTACATGACCTATCATTAAAATGTATGCAAATTCTAACTAATAACATATTTGATATTATTAATATTACTATTATTATTGTTATTATCGAAATATCTTTTGTCCGATGGTAGCTCAACCGTAAGAGTTTAGCCTTATAATCTCAAGGAACATAGTTCAAATTTCATTCGAAACAATTGTATAAGAGGTGAAATCTAAAAGCATTCATAAGTTGACATGTCATTTGATTGTATATTGTCCGCATATGTTTCAGAACTTCTATATGATCTTGAAAGATAAAGAGAAAAGAAATATTTTTTTTTTTTCCAAACATGTCATGGAAAATGCATAATGGAATAGGTCTCATAAGTTTATATCTTACATATTCAATATTTTTTCACCAAAAAAATCTTACATATGCAAATACATTTTCAAATGAGCTCAAGACATTTCTTATTCAAGAGCTTGTTCCTTCCTATTTTGTGTACTCGGCTTGCAAGTCGTCGAATATGGAAACCTGGCATAAACTTGACAGGATATTGGATGCTACGCTTACTAATGAAGTGGGTCGAAAGGTTTCTATCTCGCAAGGATCTGCATTAATGAGAGTATCTTCATCTGTGTTTGTTGAGATTCCTTCTCTCAAAACAATGTGAGATTCTTCTATGAAGTTAGGGACTGTATCTTTTCATCACGCTCCTATATTTGGACTAACATGTGGAGCGTTAGGGTTCGATAGTACAGGTTCTCAGAGAGCATTCATGTTCAGAGCATTGTACGCAAAGATAATGTGCAAGGTTGCCATGGTTACTTGATATAATGTTTTTCACATTGTATCATTGTTTTTGGAATTTGGAATGGTTTTAACTTTTCATTTTGCATTGTATTGTTTGATGTTTCACACCAAATTGTGTTGAACATTCACTTTGTTGATATTCATTTTGGGGTGCAGTTATGGATGATAAGAAAGTCGGGGGGATATAGGGTCGCCAAACAAATAACTTAAAAAATGATATAATTTTTTTAGTGGGGGTGAAAAAATTCAGTTGGTTTGATTTTAAGTAAAAAAATAAAATCAAACCGACAAAATTTACATCAGTTCGGTCTGCTTTTGTTTTCATCATTTTTCAAAAGTAGAACCAAACTAAACAAAACAAATGATATCTTGTTTGATTTGGTTCGATTGATAATTGATTCGCATGATGCAATGAAAAAATGTAATTTTCATAACAAGAAAGTAAAAACTCTCATTTTCAATCTATTCAACATTCTCTTTAGTACCCTATCTTCATTCTTAACATGGCATCCTGCTTTACTTCCTCAACCTTTCGACCCAGCCCCTGCCGTTGAGTGGGAGAAACCACCAGTGTTGTTTCTGCTTCACATTCTCAACCCCCATTCCTCCTCCACTGTTTTTTTGTCGAGTGTGAGAAACAAGGGCAGATCTGAACTCTGAGGCAATTTTTTCTATCTAATAATTAAATAATACTAAATTTAATTAGAAGTTATATTTAAAATAGTTTTAACAACCAAAATTATAAAGAAAATAATCTATTTTTCATTTGTTGGAAATGAAATAAAATTATATCATTATAGATTGTTCTAAGAATATTTCTTTCTATATATGTTACAAAAGATGAATCAAATGCTCTAGCAGGATATCCGTGCATACAAACGGGTGAGCGCGTTGCACTCTTTTTCTGGAAGCAAGTCACACTTGCGTAGAAACTAAAAAAAATAGAACTATG
>Ga0228710_1004560_pt1 | contig 21840 bp, 18 predicted proteins | sample MedpolnodulmetaG_FD_177995 | JGI IMG/M metagenome (GOLD analysis project Ga0228710, IMG submission 177995) | Root nodule microbial communities from Medicago polymorpha collected in Santa Monica, California, United States - pink nodules | ecosystem: Host-associated > Plants > Roots > Nodule...
AGGTCATCTTGGGTTGGTGCTCTCAAGTACACTTGCTCATACAATCGTATGATTCCTTTGCAGAATCTAAGTAAGCACTCCAATGTTGTACTACTTCCTATTTTGATGTATTCATCGACCGCATCTGCTGCCACACCATATGCTAACATTCACATTGCTGTGGTACATTTTGCTAACGATGATATACCTTCTTTATTGGCTGCATTAACTCGCTGGGTGAAGTAGTTATCACTACTTGAAAGGTCTCCAACGATTCGAAGGAAAACGTGTTTTTGCATCGTCATATGTAGGCTCATTGGCAAAGTAGTCGTCAATTAGTCTTTGGTTTGCCGCTGCATGATCTCTATTGAAATATTTTCTAGTACGAGATGCACTACCTTCCTCTAAATTTTTTCGACGCTGAATAAATCGGTTGACGATATAAGTGTCTTCAATATCACGTTTTTGAAAGTAGGCTTCGATATCAAAAGGGTCCATTGATAGTTTTTTTGGAAGTAGATTGAATAGTTTTTTGTGATATTGGAAGTAGATATGAATGAGATTTGTGAAATTGGAAGTAGATATGAATGAGATTTGTGAAATTGGAAGTAGATATCAGTCCCTATATATAAAGCAAATAATATGTGAAATAATGGACACACAGTGAGGATAATTATTAAAGCAAATAGTATGTGAAATAATGGACACACAGTGGAGATAATTATTAAAGCAAATAGTATGTGAAATAAGTCACGGGGGACTAGACAACACTAACAATTATTAAAGTAAACACTGGGGACTAGACATCACTGACAATTTTGACCGAATACAAACAAATATTTGCTTGAAATTAATTTCCGAACAGCTCACGCTCCAAGTTTTCCGACAGCTCTTTTTTCCAGTCACCGAGATGCTCTTCAGAACTTAACTTTACATAGAGTTTCATTTTCTTCAATCTGTTTTTCTCCTGTTGCACCAAGGTGAACTCTTTCAATTGTTCAATCTCTTGCACCTTGATTTCTTTGAATTCAACCCACTCCTTTTCCACCTCCTCCGAGGTAGCGTCCTTGCTTTTCTTATTAAAATGATAAGAATCCGAACAACCAATCAGCACCGAACACGTATCCTCAATTATCCAGAATTCTGATTCTCTCTCCACCTCCTGCAGCTTCACGCGCTGTTGTCCCCGCGTGTAGTGCACGCACCGTTTCTGGCCAACGGTTGCGCAACACGTGTCCCTGCGTGGTCAGATTAAACATGTTGAATTGATTCAACCTCTCTTTCATCCACATCATCATTCAACACACCATTGGAGCACTTCCACATGTTGAAGGTTGCTTTCAACATAGCAATTCAACACCATTGTAGTTGGTCTTAGTTTGGAAATCTGAACAAACTTAACATAGAAATTTACAAATATAGACATCTTGCGTGGTTCGAGATTTGTAGTGTTCAGTTCACGTTTTGAAATCACTATTTTTATTACTGCCTTCAAATTTTAGTTCAACCACTCAGTAGTTTCCAATTACAGTTGGGGATCTCAATGTATATATTCAACAGAAACGTTAAATAAGAAGACAATCAACTAATATCATAATACACAAGTTATTTTGGGAAATACTTCATCTGTACAACAGCAGTCTCTCAGTCTATGTCGATCACAATTTACAAAATTTGTTTAAAAGGAAAACTACAGAACTAAACAATGAACAACTTCGTCACATCTATGTATTCTAGTATATGCAAGAGTGCCACATTTTCCCTTTTAACCTTCTAAAACCAATTCTTTCCTCTGATATTGTCAATGTCATCATACACCTATTGTGTGTACAAGCTACCGAAATCCAAGACAACTTTCTTCAACTGCCAAAATTTCCCTGACAAATAACAGGAAACTCGTGCAATTTACATCATGCCTGCAAGGAAACTACAAATTGTAAGAATAGTTTCATTATAAACGTACAGCCAGAGTTTCGCTTGTGATAGGTTTATCTTTCTTTTGTATCTTTCAGATGAGAAACTTCAGAATATTTGGAATGATGAGAATTGTGCACATCACACATTATGAATCAGTGGGATTATTCACGTATATTCATGCAATTCTTTCTGTTAGGGTACTAAAATAATTATGAAACACATTTGTAGAGCTGGGATGTCTTAGATGTCAAAAACATTTATAGAAACTGTAAACTCAATACATAATAGGCATGAGAAACAACACGGTAGAGATTACCTGTAATTACCTGAAATCTAGTCAAGCCATGCTGAAAAAAAGTGGTCAACATTCAGAGATAGGAATGTCCTTTCATTTGAACTCGTCATCACATTACATTAATCAAAGCTTGTGCTCGAGGTCTTGACCGCATGATTGTTTCGTCACTGTGTTTGATCAATTCTGAGAGTTTCCAGGGCTTTTGCCACTTCCATTTAAACTGTAGCAGCCATTGATGATGACTTCTCTTCCACCTCCAAAGTTTTCCAGCTTGTCCTATAGCTGCTAGTCTCTTCATTGACAAATCTCCAATGGGTACCATCTGAAAATAAAAGCACTGCTACTTAATTGAAAAACAAAAAGATGAAAATCATCTGAGATTCAGAATGAAGCAAATATACACCTTTCGTGTGTCATCTAGGAATGTAGATGACTCCCTGACTGACCCATTAACAACTCCAGGGGTGAATTTGAGTTGCTTTGGTGCAGGAAGAGACATTGGGGACAATGGACCACTCATTTCATCCGCAAGGTGTTTCAATGACCGCGAGCATTCCTGTAAGTTTCATTTAAAAATACAATGTTATATAAATGAATGGAAGATTAAGTTTGTAAACTTCTTAGGTGGTCAAAACACTATAATTAATCAATGTTAAGAATCCAAGTAATTGATGTACATGATTTGGGTACAGTGATGAAATAAAGGTTAAGTTATAAGACAGTCATTTCTTCCTCTCCGTTAGAAGTTCATTATCCCACATACAACTTAATATCTTGTGTCAAACTACTTTTGCAAACACAACCTAGTGGGATAATGCTTTGGTCGTGGTGGTTGTTAAACTAGTTCAAATGATAATCTGTAGCTGACTAGCCGTGTAATGTAGGAGCTGAAACATTTTACTACACAAGCTTATGCCAATTGCTGATAAAATCAGTAAAATCTTACCGATGATGGTGTATTCAATGTGCTGGCAACACCTTGTTCCCCAATTTCTCTCTCTTTTACAAGTTCCTTCCTTTGTGCTTCACTTTGTTGTAGTAGTATAACAAGCTCATTAAGTTGCTCTTTTAAGTCCTTCAGTTCTGTATTCTTTTCCCACAATTGACACCTGTTAAAGATGATGCAGATTAACATTGCTTAGAATATGAAACAAAAAGCCTCCAGATTTCCCCCCTAAAAATAGTTACATTTAATGTAGCTAACTAAAAAAGTATCCAGGTAAAACATAAGAGATAATACACATTTGACAAAAGTAAATTATCTCAAAAGAAAGATATCATCATATCAAATATAAACAGCATCCAATAAACTGCTTTTTCTCCAGATACTTACCAAATAGTTACTTTTTCATTGAATTACTAAGAAAAGTGCATATTTGTAAATTCACAATCCTGTATACTCTATAGTTAATTATATAAGTAAAAACTAGAAAAACTTAATCAGATTCTTGGAAGGCAGGGAGCACCTTGCTTCTGCTGTAGCATTGAACAAATACTGAAGCACATTCTTTGTTTCTCCCATTGAGCGTAACTGATTCCAACGTCCACGGCTATTTAATGCACGTTCTCTTTCTTCTGCCTCAGTAAGTTGGGAAGTCATGGCTTTCAAAGCAGCTGAAGACATTAGTAGCATGTTCTCAATAGAAGCTATTCTCGCAACTTTTGCATCTTGTGACATGGATAACAGTCTAACAAATGGGAAACAAAGTAAAAAAAATTACGTTGAAGAAATTATGATTTACACCGCAGCAATAGAAAGACACCCTTCATCTACAAATTCATGAAAAAAGTTCTACCTTGAATATCGGTTGTTTCCTGTGGGGATACTCTGCCTATCTGAAAACTGATCTGCTTGCTTCAGGAAAGCCAATTCTTCTTCCAGCGAAGCATGACTAAATATAATATTCAAATCATAAATGGTAAAAAGAAAATATGGTTTTGGAATATGATTAATCCAAGAAAAAATTGTAATAACATACACTTGGTTTTGTTTATCAAATTCAGCACGAACTTCATGCACATGTACCATCACCTCCAGCTCCTGATCAAGCCACCTCTGGAGGGATTTTTCATTGATCTGGACATACAAGTTAGGTTTAATGGTTTTAGATGTATTTGAAATAGTAAATTGTTTTAATGAGTAAGATAGGAAATTCAACATGGGTTTTGTACAATGCATATAAACTTCCCAGTCCGATTTAATATTACGTTGAAAGATTACCAAATTCTCAATAGATGCATAAGGATGTCATTGTTTCAATTATCATTGGTTTAAAGGTAGCAACTGCACGCATACCGAGCTAGATTGTTTTATTGAAACATATTTTGTTGCCTCTTATGTTGTCAAATTGCATAACATACAAGCTAAGTATAGGTCATTACCTGCCCAGGCTGTAGATGTCCATTTGAATAACCTGAAATGGACGGATAATAGTTAGTAAACTCAAGTATTTAATAAAGAGAAAACATTAGCAAATACAAATTCAAGTTCTACCAGAGTGGTCACGCGGAGAAGATTTGCGGGCTTCCAACAATTCTTTTAGCCTTTTGGTAGCCATTGTTGCTTCCTCCGTCTTTCTATGAAGAACCTGCAAATAAAAGTTGAGTGACAGCAGCTGTTATAAATTCCTGTTAATGTGAAATGACATGTAAAAGAGAACATTATCGGTAGATATATCTGCACAACAAAATGAGCACCAAAAAACAACAAACTTTAGATTCTTAACATACCATTTTCTGGCGCTGGTTTAGAGCCTCAAGTTTATGTCTTTCATACTCATTCCTTCTTCCCTCCTTTTTTAACTGTTTTCAATTATGACCAACAAGATTAAAAAAAAGTTGTATCACACAAGCACGAAAAAATGTAGACTTTGAAAGACAGAATCATCCAAATTCAAAACCGAAGGTACAATATGGAAAATTACATTTCCTCTGAATTTTTAAACTAGAAAACACAATTTTTATGAATATCTTAAGCAAACCACCTGAAGTAACTCCTTTTCACGGGAAGCTTTCCATTGTCGAAATTGTTCTGCCTCTTGCTTTATTTTATGTTGCAACTGAACCTGCAGTGTATATGAGCACAAATGTCAGATATGCATATTGAAAATAAATAATAATAAATATAATTAGCGCACCTTTTGAGCCTTGATATACTGTATCTCAGCTTGCAGTCTTTTGGCAGCTTCTTCACTCTTCTCCTTTTGCTTTAGTAGCTGCACTTGGTTTTCTTGTTTCTTCTTGAGGTCTAAAATCTGAGTTTCAATATTTAACAAAATAAATATATAAATGAAGGGAAAAATATTGGTCAAGAATGATAACCTTGGGAGTTGAGAGAATGACGTCAATGTAAGTCAAAGTTTACCTGTGCTTCCAATGCTTTCAATTTTTGGCCACGGACATCTTGCGTTTTATGTGCCAGACCATTTGAATTAACTGCAAGATTCTCTACTTCATGCAACAATCGGTCTCTTTCTTGCTGCCATTATTAGTCAAAAATCTGTCACTACACCAAAAAATAGAGACCTTTTGCGTGACGCTTAACAGCTATTTAAAATCAAAATATGTTCAGTTTTACCTGCACTTTTCTTTTCTCTTCCTCGAGTTCCATAATTTTTTTTCCAAAGTGTAGCCTGAGTGCTTCAGTATCAACTCCCACGAGCTTCATCTCAGTCTGCAAGGAAAAATGAGGATAAATTCATATACACAGTAGACTAATGTTCACCAACATAAGAAACGCCTTAAACACCACTGAATTACACGAACATATATTCTCTCTGTGTGGCCCGGTGATCTTAATATATGGAATGGATCAATCAGATAAACAACTAGCACATTTCCAATATCACTACGTTTTTATTTTACCCTTCCTGGATCGTTTTCATCAGATAAAAAGAGGCTACTAAGGTTGATTCACAAGTACACATCTCTACCATCAAATTTGAAGTCTGTGGCATAAATGAGTTCTGAGATGTACAAATAAATTAGCTTCAAAGTTATTTTTCTTAGAAGATATTATAATCGCACTAATATATATGATATTAAAACAAATCATAAAATGAAACCTCTTTCTGCTCCAATTGCTTATTTAACTCGTGCATCTCTTTATCCATGGTATTTAGTAGGAGTGTATGCTCCAACTCTTTTTCTACTTCATCAGCTTCCCTTGAATCGTCACCTGAAAAACGAAGGTAAAAGAGAGATTGCCTCAATGTTTAAGACTGAACCATGACTATGCGAGTTTCTTTCAGAAAACCCAGACCAACAGAATGGAAAACTTATTCAATGTCTCAAACACGTAATACAACAACCACATATAAAAAAGGAAGCTCTTTGCTAGGTTTCAAATTTCAATATATCAAAATTCTAAAATTATAAAGTCGACTGCGGCGCCAAAAACACAGCCACAAATGTGTACCTGGCATGCTTCCGGCTATTAGATGGTCAGATAACTCTGAACTCCGAAACCGCCTCTCAAGCCCGTCATTTTTCAAGAAATAAGCATGTCCATCCTGGAAAAAGAAAAAAAAAATGACATATAAGGTTTTTAAGGAAGCAGTAGAAACATATCCACAACCATATATAACAATAATGTGCTTTTGAATGAACCTAACTATGTCAATGGTTTTTTGCTTAAACAACAAGAAGAAAAGAAAAAGACAGACAGACGTTTGAAGACTTTTCCTATTCACATACTGTTTCGTCAATATCACATCTTTCTGCAAAAGAACATCTACTGCGATATTTATGAAGTTCTCGACAGAGTTCCTCGTTAGTTTCCTCAAGCCAAGCAATCCTTTCCTTAAGAACCTATACAAGAAATGCATAATGCTATATATTAAATTCATTTCATCTCATGACAATCCAAAATGCAAATTTCAGTTAGGAACACGGTAAATACCTGCATTTCATCAACCGAACCTCCTCCTCGAGAACAGAGCTCAGACTGCAAGTACTTTAACTGTTGGCGCATTTGCTGCATCTCATTTGATATCAGATCTCGATTAGCCTGTAAAATTAATTAAAAATGAGATTGTAACATTTGGAATTTGACTTAGATGAATTTCCTCATCTTTCTAAAGTAAAGAATGGGACATGAAAGCTGCAGAGAATCGTGGAAACTTACAACAGGCTTATTTTGAATGTTTCGTGCACGATTCGCATACTTAAGGGTATTAAGAGTTTCGTCAGCATTAATGTCAGCAGGGCTAATACAAGCTGAAAAGGATGAACCAGTATGTGATTGAAAAGTATGTAGAAATTTTAGTTCAAACTAAGGAAACAATATTGTAAATGTATCTATATCTGGTAATAATTAAATGCCTATTTCAGTTTTGATACACAGAATGTCAAGGAAACTATTAGGTTTTCTGAAAATATAAGAAGAAAGATGAAAAGACTGATTTAATTTGTGGGAAACATTATGAAGAAACCCTACAAAATAAGTTAACCACTGGTTCATACATTAATAGGAAAAAAAAATACTTTTCCATTTAATAGGCTGGCTTCAATTGAAAGGAAAAGAACTGAAGAACAGGAACACTTCATATTTTCAGTGAATTGAACTCAAGGGGAAACATGAAAACGCTTAAACATTTGTACCAATGAATCAACTTTCAGTAGTAGTAATTACCTATCATGACAGTTCTGCTGTTTCCACCAAGTGAATCCTGCAAACAATGACGAATAATACTGGATCAGAAGATTCTTGCAGACTGACATCAAGAAACTAAGAAAGAAATATTTAGTTCCTAATCTATACATAAGATTCATTACCGCCTTGTCAGAGTATCAAAACTTGATTCTTATATATGGAGGTTCAAGATTAGTAAGTAAATTAAAGATTACATGAATTTTTTAATAAGAGAATAATATATTGTGCTTTGTTGATGACATCAAGCCAAAATGTTACTCTAACCTGTAACAGTCGAGTGAGTTTGCTATCTCGATAAGGGACATGAACACCCTCCTTTCGTTTTTTCTCATCTCCCAGTGCACTTATGACATTACCAAGTGCAAGAAGACCTCTATTAATGTGTATACCTTTTGACAAGAGAAAAAAAATAATGTCACTAAAATCATTGTCGTCGTCATTATCAATAACCGCAGCACTGAGACTGAAAATTATTTTGAAACAAATGTATGCTAAGTATTCAGGTTAATCAGTATTGGCAACCTTCTTTTAAACGAACACCATCAGAACCAGTTCTTTTAGCTCGCTCAGATCCAGCTAGATCTACCAAATGGAGCTTTGCTGAAAGATATTCTTCGCCCATATCCTCATCCGAAGTGTCATTGCTGGGAGAAGATGAATGAAGTTTGCGCATCTGTTCTAATGTAATTGTGAAGATGGCGTGTGACCGACTGATACAAGCAAAAGGAGAACCAAAAATTATTGGATTGTAAATATCAATTCTGGCAGAAACCATAAAAATAACACTTTTCCATCACTCAAATTTGTTGCATGAGTCTAGAACCTAATGGAAATTACAGTAAGAAGCTAAAATTATTGATAGCGTGAAGAAATAGTACAAAAAGTTTCTTCAAGAAAAATCAGTATATAGAAAGAACTCCGACCAAATTATTGATTATCAATAAAGACAAAGGGAAAGAAAATGCTACACTCTTTAATGAGGTTGGCCCAAGTTATTTTTCCCTCCAATGGAAGTACTTCCATTTAGAAAACATCAACTAATCTTCCAATATGAAGGATGATTTTTCATTCAATGTTTATATATTTGGTAAGTTTAAGAGCTCATTATTTACCTGGATTGGTTGTTCATATTTGTACTTCCTGTCGCCCTATTTAGAGAACCCTGCTCCAAGTAAGAAGCCATCTCCTGTAATGTGCTTACAGAAACTTCAGTTGACCCTGCCAGTGTTATAACTCCACTTGACGATTCACGAATTTGTATCGGTGGCTTCCCAGGAATATTTAATTTTCCAGAATGGCCATTAGAACTAGTGTTATCTGATTTGCCCATAGACACCATATCCAACAAGTCCCTTACCTCTTCCTTCAAAATCTTCATAAACAATGCACAATTAAGTCCTTGAAAAGAATTATAATTCATGGCAAATGTTATTTTTTATATGAAAAGCAATGTGACATTCATAGCTAGCCAAATTGTTACATATTTTCAAAATAAAATTCATTTCACATGGAACAATCAAGGGTTCAACATTTTAAAATAAAGCAACATCTTTACATGTTCGACAGAAGTGTGTAATATACCTCAATGAAGGAAACATGCAACTGAAATTCTGTTTGATGCTTTAGAGTTTCAACCTTGTTGAACAAGGCATTCATAACCTGAGGAATCAACCCAATCCCACTATTGTCATTATAGGCAGTTCCCATCGTATATGTTTTCCCGGATCCTGTCTGTAGCAAATATGTGCTTCAAATAAAAACCATGAATCGAATTGCAAGTATGTGCTTCAAATAAAAAATATGAATTGAATTATCGTTTTCAACTTTGAGTACATGACATGCAATATGGACCTAACCTGACCATAAGCAAGTACAGTAGCATTGAACCCTTGGAATAAGCCATCAACCAATGGAGCAACACATTCCTCAAACATTTTGGATGAAGGAGATCCACCATTTCCATAAACATGATCAAAAGTAAAGGAATGAGACCCAATTTGAACCTGATCATTGAAATATTATCAGAAAATATAAAAGTCCATATGTACATTTCTCAAAATAGGTGAATTCTATTTGAACTTTCACCAGAAGTAATGTGATAATCATTTTAAGACTATTTTAAGACTGTATATGATCTATGACAATAATCATTTTAACATTCTTCTAGTACTTGATCCAAGATATTACATAAATATTTTCATTATCTCCTAGCGGAAGAAAAACCCACCTCCACATTTCTAATATGTTTAAATAAAAGTTGTACTTTCTAAGAAATTAATTTTTTTAAAGTAAAACTTAGAATCAAAATCCGAGACGTTACACTTCTCAGTTTAGTCGACTAGGTCAATCGACTAGGAATAATGTCAAAATGCAATTTGGGTTGAGAGGAATACTTTTGTCTCAATTTTCCAAAAACATTATGATATATAAATTTAAATTCCTAGAACTAAATTATTATGCAGTTGAGACTAAAATAACAAAAATACAAAAACAACAAAACAGGAAGAAGGTATGTGAAAGGAACGTTGATAGAGCATGAAAGAGGGAGGAAATGTGTCATTAACACTGACATGCTGATTATTCCACCAACAATTGCATCAAACAAATTATATAAAAAAAATAAATAAAAAAAACTAAATTTACAAGACTTTGTTGAACAGGAAAATTTCCAAACATGGAAATTTAATTAATATACTAGTTGAACACTTTAAGCACCACCTATGAAATTGAACTCATTATTATCTTTTTAAAAAAGAAATTCACGATTATTATTATTATTTATTCAAAAAATATTACTATTATTATTATTATTAGTTTTTTTTAACAGTGCAAATTAATATAAATAAATTAACATTGTAATAAGGAATCAACCAGAAATACTAAACATTATGGTAAACGACAATGAATTAATGATAATTAATCAACCCCCACACCTAAAAAACACACTGAACACTCAATTCATTAATGAAGTCATAGCTAAACGACAAACATAATAATAACAACAACATATTAGTAATAATTAATTAAAAATTAGTTAGAAATAAATAAACTAATTTAGTAGAAAAGAAAAAGGAAGAAGATGAAGATGAAGAAGAGATTAGTTACCTGAGGTTTAGAAGGATTAACAGAAACACATTGAGTGCAACCTTGTTGTTTTTCATCAGAAATGAGAGGACGAATGTGAAGAGCAACTTTAACCGAACAATTCTCCGATGATGATGATGTTTCCATTGGTTGTTAGAGAGAGAGAGAGAAGAAGAAGAAAGTTGTTAAGAAAAGAAACAGTAACAGAAAGAGAGTGAGAATGTTTGTGTTGTTGAGAGTGAACAGTTAGAATTAGAATGTAAGAAAGAAAACGATGTAGCAGCAAGAGAGAGAGAGAGAGAGAGTGTGGAGGTTGTTGAGAGAAAATGAAGAAGAGAGAAAGAAACAAAAAAGAAAGTGTGGTTTGAAGAAAGAGTAGCGGAACAGAAAACACTAAGCAACAAACAACAAGATAGAAAAATAACTAACAACAAACAAAAAAACTATATAATCACTTTTCTTCTCCTTCACTACTTGTATTCTATTGAATCACGTTATATCTCTCTCTCTTTCTGTATATATTGTTTTCTTCATACAAATACCATACATACACATTTTTATTTTTATTATTTGTGGTTCTTGTTTTATTAATTGTGTAATTCGTTTTCTACTCCTCGTGCGTGGCAAGTCCCAATGTACAACTGTCTTCACTTCTATATTGTTTCTTACCTTCCTTCTCTGTCAATCTCTTTTCCCTCCATTTATTATTTTACTAATTTACTTTATTGTTTTTGTCTTTCTTTTTAGATAAAAATGAAAAACAGCACCACCTCGAAATACAAAGGGACACTTTATATTTTGTTATATTCATTAGTAAATATGCACACTATTTTTCTAGATTCCCTTTAACTTCCTTAAAGTATTATAGTAGTTAAGAGCTTAAAAATAAAAATAATTTATAAGTTTTATGTAAAAAAAAAAAAGTTACTTTTTAAACTTTTAATAAGTTGATTGCATCAACTTGAAACAAAAAAAAAATTCTTTATACTTCTTAATAAGTATCTCTAGAACGTTTTTTATATATAAGTCTCACCATTTTATGTATAACGTAATTTTAAAACGTGTGACTCAATTAATAAAAAGAGAATTTAGAAAGAAAATGCTATAACACTTTTTTAAATAAAATAGAAAAATAGGTGATGTAACATTTTTACTTCATCATGTATAATAAATGATAGTACTACCTACGATTCTATATTGGAAAAACTTTTATCGGGATAAAACTTTTTTCTTGTTGTTAAAACTTTATATACAGAACCAAAGAAAGCAGTATGTAAACTATCACACTATATATCAAGTTACTACTCTATTTTACTACATGTCATTAGAATGCATATTAGTATTTTCCATATAATAATAGTAAATGTTAAAAAGCCTTTCCTATAAATAAATTGAAATTTTAACTTCAAAATTAATTTTATATTTATTTTATAAAGAAATTTTCTGATGTAATGTTCGTCAACTTAGACAATAAATTTCTTTTCACAGAAATATCTAGACAATAAATTTGTCACAAATGCTGGAAAGAATTGTCACCATATTGATCGATATATGACCTTGGTCCGCGACACCTCTTCTCTACCTGCAGTTATTGGGGGACAGTCCTTCACATCTCTTCCTTTAAGCTCCATTTTTAAGTAGATCCCGTTTCAGCTTTTGATTTTCTCAATGATCTTCTTCTTATTTTTTTAGTTTTTCTATTGTTGGAAAGTTTATCATAAAAAGTTTGGTAGATCTGACTCATATTATACAAAAATTAGTTTTTGGATGAAAAATAAATGTTCCTCACTTATTAGCTAAATATGCTCATCAAGTTGACAAGGATTCAACTCAAATTTTATAAAAAAAAAAATTAGGAATTATTCTTTTAGGACACAACTAAAGTTGGTAATTTTTTCTTTTCACTTATTCTTTAAGGAATTTTTTCTTAAGTATAAACACTTTAAAAATGCTATATTACTTTCTCAAAAAAATAATACTAATAATGCCTACTAATATTAATATAATAAGAGCATCCACATAATGGTGAGTGTTTCACCTATTTAACACCAAATTAAATATACACCCTAAATATGGAATAAAAATTTAAGAGCCCTACAAAGTATGGTTATTGTAGAAATCATATCTCTTTTGACTTTTCGGGAGCCTCATTCATAAAATCATAATGAAATAAATAATTTTTGTTCAATTTTGATGATATAAAATTATGAGCGGGGGCTTATTTAAAAAGAAAAAAACTGAAGTGTGGGGTTGAAGAGAGAGTATCCACAATGTGGATGCTCCAAGTGTTTGTTTAGATTCATTGTGAATTTGACAAAGAAAAATCAATTAGTGAATTACTACAAACTAGTATTTGTGAAACATTCGTGATAGCCATGTTCACTACAAATAGCAATGCTCTTTGACAAATTACGGTGACATGTATAATTTTATTGAAGTTTTAAAGGGTAATTTTTGCACAAAATACTACAACACTAAATCTAACCATGCAGTAAATAAGAGCAGTATGTGGAAGAAAAGATGCCAATGAAATGGAAAGTGGTATCTTTGCTTTCTGATCGAGGACCAGCTGTGGAGTCCCATGAAGCAGAGTCAAGATGGCAGCTTTGTACAGAAATTAAGATATATGACCATAAAAGCTAAGCCTTGAAAGTTGAAAGGGATAGCAACCACAAACAAACGTAGCATAAAGGCAAGAACGAGCTTTTGGGCCCTCACTCACATGTTCATCAAAATACATAGACTTTCCAAAGTTTATATATATGTAACCCTCTTGCCTGTGGTCCCCTTCTTAATTTCAAGCTGCTGGTATAGTTTATAAATACTTGACCTAAAAGGACTAATATAGATGTACTCCTATAATCTCATTTAATTCATTTTATAATCAAAATGTCTAAGTTGGTATGTTGATGAAAACAAATGTCCTTTCTTGTAAAACAAAATGTCCTTATAGAAACATGATTAATAAAAATAAAATATGTTGATGAAAAATAATGTCTAAGTTGGTATAGCACAAAGACAGTCTTTTTAAGCGGAAAAAATGGTAAGCTTCATGCCATAAAGAAAGTCTTTTAGGTTTACTAAATTGGTATACTTGAGTAAATATAAATAACTCATTTTTATAAATATTCTTATCTTATCTTATCATACTAAATGTTGTACTTTGTCTCCTTTTAATTAATTTAAACAAATTATTTGCTTTCATTAATTTTTGTCATATTTAAATTAAATGTCTTATTATACAATATAAATGAAATAGGTTGTCAAAGCCATACCCGTGTTAAATATAAAAATAAGTTTATCTAGTTGACCTATTAGCTCCATGTTATATTCAAATATGTGTTAGGCTACTTATTTAAGAAAAAATAGGGAATATTTAAATGTTAATACGGTATAAAATAGGTCAATAGGTCTTTCAATAGACTATTTATTCAATAAGGACACTTTGGGTAAAAGATAAGTTTATGATAGGCAGGGGTGGCTCTGAGGGTCGGTTGGAGAGGCGGGAGCCCAGAGCACCATTTTCATAGGGGCACAAAAATTATTATTTTTATGTAGTAGTTAGTACTATATAAGTATATTTCTTTCTAAATCACTTTGATTAATTATATGGAAAATATGTTGTTAAAGAACTTTGATTATGAATCAATCTTTTGCAATAAAAAATGTATGAAAAAAGACATTCAAATAACTAAAATGGCAAAATTTTATTAATTTGTCCATGACACTAAAAAATTTAGGACCGGCCTTGATGATAGGTAATAAAGCAAACATGAAAGTAAATTGTTAACATGTTAAACTTAGGTATTGCAAAGTCAACTAGAACTTATCTCATCGCCACTTTACCCTTAACTAAGACATTTGTTAAAAAAAAACTAAATAGAAACATTGTGTTAAAAAATACTAGTGTATTAAACTTTTCGAAAGTTGGAATGCTTATTGACCAGCCTTTTTTTATTCTTTTTTGGGACTTGTACTTGCAGTTGGATTGTTTACCACTTCTTTTTCTATTGTTCATGATGAAGATTTAACTTTTACACGCGAGAGAGGGATCCTAAGTTAGGAAGAAAATTAGGTGAAACAAACATTTTTTTTTTTTTGTTATGTACCTCCCATTTGTGATACAAACAAACTTTACAAGCTTCCCGTGAGCATAGCTCAGTTGACAGGGACATACATTATTATATACAGAGATCGGAGTTCGAATCTTGAACACTCCACTTATTCACTTTGAAAAAAGGTGAATTCTAGTCACTAAGATACCTGGAAGAAAAAAAAATCTTATAAGTTAATGATAAAATGCGTTTTTTTTATAAAATAAGTTTTGTTTGCCAAATTAAGAATAAAATGAGTAATAAATTGTGCATTGATATTCTAAAGAGATAAATAATTTGAGAAATTAAAAATATTGCAAAGAAACACTTATAATGAGACCGAAAGAGTATTTGTTGAGATTTAAATGTGATTTACTAATTTATATGTTTTCTGTATGAATCGGATATTCTCTGCGTACAACTGCAATTATTAATCTTTTAAGTCGGATAAGATCACAATAGATGACGAAACTCTTTCTCAAAAAATTTAACATTATTGCATAACTATAGTTTTTTTTTGTTACAATTGTATAACTATAGTTGAATTCAAACACACTGCCCTCCGATTAATTATGCAGAAATTTAACAAAGTGTGTATCAGTTTTAATCGATGAAAGGAGTGTATTGAAAAATATAAATCGTTGCTATCAATTTTCATTTAAGTATTGCTTGGATCTAAATCTTGTAAAATATAAGTCAAGCAAAGCAATCAGCTTCCTTGGTCAATAAGAGTCGGTGAAAATAGTTTGAAAGAGCCAATAATATTAAAAAAATAGTTTAGGTGAACCACAATATAACATGCAAACTCAAAAGCGATCTATTAAAAAAAAATTGAAAAAGTCATAGTTTATTTCATAAAAAAGTAGAATTTATTTAGTATGTATCAATGGTGTAAAGTTATTTTACACATGCATTCAATTGGTTGAAAACACATGAGTTGTGTTCACCAACAAAAAAAACATATGAATTATCATATTTATTAATTAATGTGACAACACATCATTAAATATATGTGTAAATTTTACAATGTTTGTATACAAATTCATGTAAAAAATGTATTATAATTTAAAATTATTAAAAATATGGATTAAATGGTTTTGGTAAAATTACATTCACCTCCCTTGAGGTTTATTTAAGGTTTTGTTTGGGAGTTTGGAGTGGAGGAAACTATGGACGTAAATGGATATCCATGAACGCGGATAGTATGATCCTCGTGTCTACTCCGTTGAATAAATATAATATACATGCCCTATATATATCCGCATGGATTTTTAGGTATCAACAGATATATACAGATATCCATGAATACAATTTGTTTTGAAAAAAAATGATTGTTTGTTAAGAAAAAAAATTATAACTACCTAAAATTTATAAACAAAAGTTCATCAAATTCATTTTCTTATTTTTACCAAAATATATTAATATCCATGCATTTTATTTCTAAAAAAAGGGTTAATCACAATAATATTGTATAGTATTAAGTTTCATCTTTTTTTTTACTAAAATTGAAAGGGTAGTAAGAGTATTTATGTAATTTATTTAGTTTAATAGCGGGTATAGATATCTATGAATGCAAATATCATCAAATTCACATTCGTATCCAACAACGAAGCTAGCAAAAAAAATCCGCAGGGACCAACTATAAACAAAAAATAAAATATTTTAAAACCAACATATTCAATTTAAGGATAAAATATTTTTTTAGTCTTATAAATTATAATTTTTTAGGTTTAGCCCTTAAACAAAATTTATTCAATTTTTGTCTCCATTTTTTAAAATTTTACAAAAAAAAAGTGTTTTTAGTCTTGGATTTAATCTCTATAACAAAAATTAAGGACTAAAATTAAACAAAATCTTAGGAAATTAACTTAAAAATCGTGTGTTGTAGAGACTAAAAACAATAATATGAAAATAAGCTAATACATAAAAATTAACTTATAGCAGCAACAAATGATAAAAATTGACAATTGCTATTTAAAAAAGTTGGAGAAAATGCGTTTCACGAAGCCAATTTTATCCATAATTGATTGTTTATAAAATAGAATGATAATAATGTCTTCTTCAATATAAACAATTAGATTATTTGCAAGAAACTCATTGCCCAATTAATATGTTTATGACTATTGTCTTGATAATTTTAATTGTTAAAAAAGTTTTCTCTATTGTTTTTACTGTGAATGGAAATACCAAATCATTACAAATAAATCTATTAATCATGTAGTAATTTTTTACTTTCTTATTTATGCTAATTTTTTACAATTGAACTTGTTTGGGGTACCTTAATGTATATTATTTGAGGTAGCTAGATATAAATACATACCAACTAATTCAAGAATAATATATTTTTTGGGGTAGCCAAATCTAACCCTTGTATATGAAGAGCTACGCCCTTGTCCGTATCCATTAATTGGTGGGTAGTTGAAATATCTGTTTGTTATATCAATGGATATCCATTAAGGCATCTGTCTTGTGTTCACGGTAAATTTTATCAACGGATATCCACGGGTGCGGGAGTAGAGGGCTTGAAAATAAAGGAATAAGGAAGTGGCAAAAATGGAGAGCTTTGGGAGTAGAGGGCTTTAAAGGGTTTAGTTTTCTTCATAATACAAAATCTTTCTAATTTGATAGAACTAAAAAATTGTATTGGATGGAGTTTTAGAGAACGTTAGGGGTTTGAGTAAATTTTCCAAATCCAATATATATTATATATTGTGATAATACTCGCATAAGTGATGGTATATTAATTATAAGTATGCTTTTATCACTCACTAGAAAAATACTCTTTCACAAAATTTGAATTTTCTTCAAAAAAAATTCCCTATTTTCCCCTCCAAACTCTCAAACAAAGTCTAAATAAATGACACACACTCTCTAGTTTTTAAATAGATAGTAACCTCCTTTATTTAACTTTCTAATTGACATTGACTACCCGTTTCTTTCTTTTAATAAACGTCGTTTCTTTGCTGTTAACATAGGAAATTAAGAGGAGCGCATTCTATTCATTTGAGACCCTAACCAAATTTTTCATAATGTTTCGTGATTTTTATTTTTTGCAAACACATTCTCTATTGTGATCAGTGTATGTATGTCTATCTCTCTCCCAATAATTTTCTCAAATCCAGCAATAAATCCTACTCAATGGAGCTGAACAGGGTTCTCATGATTCAGTCGTGGTGGCTGCATATGTGTGGTAAATACTATAGTTGTAAATCTATATGGACCACCAAGCAATAGCAAATTCATTCCTTGTGCAGATTGCTAATAAAAACTCTAACAAATTGAGTACAATATACAGCTATGAAGTATCAATGAAAACCACGCAATAATCAATTGTTTCCGACAAAAACAATTGAAATGGAGTGATATCGATTAACATCTTCTGTGGTATCATCTCATCAAACTCTAGTATTGCCGTATTGGTATTAGTCAGATGCTTCTCCCGTGCTTTATTTTCCAGAAAAAAAAGGAGGTAGTGGACCGTGATATTTTTTATTTAAATTAACACTTAAGAAGGACTAAGTGATAAAAGTTTGAAGAATTAATTTAGCATATCATCAATAATAAAGATAAACAAAGAAATTGTGTACCTTCGAATTAAGTTGATGAAGGATAAATATCGGAAGGATGAGAGGGGGATGACTACCCTCATTCCGTTTAACATCAGAATGTTCAGAATAGTTTAACCGTCTGATGGGATGACGTTTAAATAGGTAAACGGCTGAGAGCAGGGACCTCTCATTGGGCTTAACTAAATGGTCCAACTCATTATGGTCTATTTAGAAAGAATCGTCCAATCACACATATACATCAACTAATTGGTGTTTAACACAATAGACCATAATTTATATTATAACATTAACTTATAATAATTGATTATTGTCAATCTATAATTGATTAATTAAATAATTAATCCAACAATCTCCCACTTGGATGACATAACTCAATTACTAAAAGAATATAAAATTTAAATTTAAAATATATGTTTGGTCAAAGCACTACATATTATTAATTTTATATTTCAATTTTCTTTTAACAAGGCAAAATGAATTATATTAACAAAACCACAGCAATCCCTTCACCACAAGCATGCCAAAAAGACTACTAAAAGTACAAGCAGTCCATAACAACAAAACAAAGCTAGCCGATACCCAAACACATTGGGGGGTTCAATTAAATATCTCTAATTTTTAATAAAGATATACATAAAGCTCGTTTGAATTGCCTTATTTTTTATGTTTATAAAAAATAGTAAATGAAAATAAATAAGCTTTTATGTTAGTTTATAAGTTCCCACTAGCGAAAATTGTATTTTTATAAAAAAAAAAATAATAAACCACCTTGAAAAAGTTATGAATAATACATAAAAACTTATTTATTTGCATAAGTTGTTTTGTATAAACTTAAAAATAAGTCAGTCCAAACGAGCACATCCACTATTTTAATTTTAGTCTCTTCCAAATTAAAAACTAATAGCAAAGTGTGTTTTTTTTTTCTTTAAGCATGGTGGAAGAGTGTGGCGGGTATTCGTGACGGAATAGGCATGCGAGTGGGGAGTTGGTTTGACGATAACATCCTTAGGAAGGTTGGAGATGGTAGTAGTACTTTTTCTGGACGGAAAAATGGATTGGGGATGTCCCTTTGAGTGTTAGATTCGGCTGTTTATTTAATATGGCTGGAAATCCATTGTGTTCGGTAGCAGAGATACATCGTTTAGGGTGGGATGAGAGAGGAGAGACGTGGAAGTGGCAAAGCAGATTTTTTCTGTGGGAGGAAGGCCTTCTTAGAAACTGTTGTTTTTTGTTACATAACACTGTTTTGCAAAATGATACTCATGACCATTGGATATGGTTACTCGATCCAATCAAAGGATTCTTAGAAGAAACAATGAGAAGGTTAAACAAAGGATAATCTTCTTATGTGGGGTATCATTTCAAGAAGAAACAACCGCTTGTGTTGGCAGATGCGAGGTTCAGGAGTCAGCGGATCATCTTCTCATCACTTGCAGTCATTTCGATCAGCTATGGATGCAAATTTGAAGTTGGTTTGGTTTCTCTTTGGTTGATACTTATTGTGCTCAGGATCATTTTCACCAATTCGGTCACTTAGGAGGGTTTCCTCGACAAACTCGCCAATTTCTGAAACTTATTTGGCTCACTTGTGCTTGGACGATTTGGAAAGAAAGAAACAATCAGATTTTCAACAACAAAGCCTTGTCATTACATCAGTTGCTCGATCAAGTTAAGTTACTCTCTTTTACTTGGCTCATGGCTAAAACAATCAACTTCACCTACACCTACCATGATCGGTGGCGATATCCTTTATTTTGTATGGGCATCTAGTTGTAATTACTTTTGTTATTTTGCGACAGCTTGCCTTTGGTTTCAGCTTTGTTGTCTTTGTACTAACTCTAGCTGATCTCCTTTAACACACCTTGTGCGAGAGGGATCACTTTCGTTGTGTCAATATATTTCTCATTTTGACTTGTTAAAAAAAAGTGTGTTTTTCTTTTCAAGACTACAAACAAATTATTAATAATGATATTTCATATACTTTTTTTTTAAGAGGCTAAAATGAATTATATTACCACAACAAAAGAACCCCCTAGCACAAGGAGTACCAGAGGAGAAACACCAGTGTCAGAACAATATTTATTTACAGTCACGATACAGCAAAATAGAAACAGAAATAACAGTCAACCTATGCCCAAAATAGAGAATGGGCTAAGCCACCAGGCATGTAAATTGAGGGAGAGTGTAGGGTACTTCGCCTTCAACCACATGAATGTGAGTGACTTTATTTTTTCGACCACCTGAATAATTGAGCTTTGCTTGCCATTAAAGAACCTGTTATTTCTTTCTTTCCATATTTCCCACGTAGTTGCGAACCAAACGACCTGCAGAATCGTACAACGATCCTTCACGGCGCCATCATCCCAAGAGAACTGATTAAAATGGTCAATCACACCAAGAGGAAGGGCCGTGGAGAAACCCAACCCCCTCAAAAGGCACTGCCACACCGAGCCAGACATAGAGCAATGCAGAAACAGATGATTGGTAGTTTCAATAGAGTTACAGTCAGCAGTGCACATCCGGGAATCAAGAGTAATCACCCCGCGGCGAAGGAGATTATCCTTCGTTGGCAACCTATCACGGAACAGACGCCACACAAACAGCACGACCTTAAGGGGAACATGTTGATGCCAGATATTTGGGACCGCCAACGGTGAAGCTGCAGCCGATACGGAAGTGAGAACTGAATAAGCACTTCGGACGGAAAAGGTAGAAGATGTTTCCAGCTTCCAGCGCCAAGTATCATCTGTATCAACCTGCAAAGACACATTTTGGAGTAATATGATTAGTTCCCCCAACACCTCCTCCTCCCACGCCAAGAGCCTCCTCCTCCACGACCACGCCCGACCATCCACCCCCCAACCTAACAGACACATATCAAACACAGACAGATCCTTAACCAAAGATAACTCAAATAGTCTAGGGAACCTATCGCGAAGGGGCACGTCGCCCACCCACACCTCCGACCAAAACCAAGTATTCTTCCCATTTCCCAGAACACGACTAACATTATGTCTAAACCACGCCTCGCTACAAAGAACATGGACATCTCGCCACCACAATGAGGCCTCTCTCCCACCACCCTTCACACGACCCTCCGCCAAACCATACCTAGCTGACAACACCTTAAACCACAAACTCTCCCTCTCAATCAACATCCGCCAACCCCACTTACCAAGTAAGGCGTTATTAAACTCCTTAATTCTTTTTACCCCCAAACCTCCAACCTCCTTACTCCTGCAAACAGTA
>Ga0228710_1004561_pt1 | contig 21839 bp, 14 predicted proteins | sample MedpolnodulmetaG_FD_177995 | JGI IMG/M metagenome (GOLD analysis project Ga0228710, IMG submission 177995) | Root nodule microbial communities from Medicago polymorpha collected in Santa Monica, California, United States - pink nodules | ecosystem: Host-associated > Plants > Roots > Nodule...
AAAAGGGAGAAAGAGAAAGAGAGAGAGAGAGAGAGAGAGAGAGAGAGAGAGAGAGAGAGAGAGAGAGGAATGGTGATACTGGTACGTTTCTGTATGAGAGAAAAAGTGAGGAGTTTGAAAATAGAGTTTGAATCCACGACTGAGATTAAGTGTGTGGTTGGGAGATTAGATTAACATTAATTACCTGCTTAGGAGGGAAAAATGCAAATGATTAAAGTAAACATGTTCGCTCATCAAATTTATCTTTTATAATAAAGGATACCTAATCAACAATGTCAACGTACTTAGTTTAACTAACCACTTCGCTCCGGTTTTTAAAACTAGAATGTAAGAAGACTCATCTCCCATTGGCTTTGTACCAAAACCTAAAACCCAAAACCCCCAACATTATAACATAAGCTGCAAAAAACTCCATTTACTCTCACAAACCCAAGGTTTCAACCTTGGTGTTCCAATGGCAACCTTCAACCCCTTCAGAGACATGTACGACATTGCACTCAAACCCCGTCTACTCAACACTCTAATCAGAGACAATCTCCCTACAGCGGACCACCCCTTTTCCAATCCTTCCCAACTCTCCAACGTTGTCTCTTTGATCAAAACACACTCTCTCTTATCTGAGGATGTCACAGAATCTATGGACCCTAAACAAATTAAAGCTTGGAAATCATCTGTTGCTTCGTGGGTCGACCGTGTTTTGCTTCTTCTTTCTAGTCATGAGGTAAATTTCATTGCTTTTCAGTACTATGCTTTCTGGGTATTCAATAGTTTTCTTTTTAGAAGAGTGTACATGCTTATTTTATTGGGTTTTATTTTTGCTATTAATGATTTTTGGGTCTGTTTAATTAAGTTTATATACTTGTATAAGTACTCGTGAGACCATTTGAGAGAGCTTATGAAAAGAGACTATGACATGTCTAAAAACAGTTTTCAGCTTATTTGAACAAGCTCTCCAGAATAGCTTATGAAAATTGCTTATAGCTTATATGAAAACAATTGTAGTTTATTTAGCAGCTGTTTGTTTCCAAGTCTAGGAGGTACTAGACGCACATGTTTTGTGAAGCTACTATTCTTAGCTTCTTGTTTTCACGGCTAAAAGGGACTGAAACGCAGTATTGATGTTGCCAAACGCACAACCAAACACATGGTTAGTGTATGTTTGGTTTCACTTCTAGAGGGGCCAAAATTGATTCTGGATATATAGAATTGATTTTACCATGTTTCGTTGCTATAGAGTAGAATTGATTTCGCCTCCATAATTGATTTTACTTGAAGCTGGGATTTATAGCTTTTGATTCTAGAATTCATTTTTACATGTATCTAAACACAAATCACTTTAACTTCAACTCACTTTTACTCAAAATCAATTCTTATCACCGCAAAACCAAACATACACTTTAACTGTTGTTATAAAAATAGCTTATAAGCACTTGTGCATCCAAATAAAGCCCCCTTTTTTTGACATCTGGGCGAAAATTATTTTTGTTCTAATTTATTTGCCAAAAAAGGTATTGGAGTTTTTTGATGTGAAGTGATTACACTTGAAATTTGAAGTTTTTTTTGGTTATTCACTTTGAGTTGACTAAATTAATTAATTGAAATGGCTGGATTTTCCTTTTTTTTTTCTTTTCCAGCCTGATAAACGTTGGGCGGGAATATCCTTGCTAGGGGTTACTTGTGAAGAGTGCAGTTCTGATCGTTTCCAAGAATCTTACACCGTGTGGTTCCAGAAGTTGCTGACTTCTCTACAGGTAATCAATTGTTCTTGTACCATGGCTGCACATAATTCTCTTGCTAGCTTTCTTGTATTCTTCCTCTTGGGAATATATCAATTATTGTTCAGTGCATGAGAGTCAATATGGCCTTAAAATGTATTATATAAATGGGAGGCATCCCTCACCTTACAGAGTGGTTTTGTAGGGTTGAGTTAGTCCCAACCCAAATTTTAAGATATTATTGATATCAAAGCCTGTCCTAGATCCGTTGGGCCACCCACAATCGAGCCACACTCCAATCCTTGTCGCGATTAGCGTGTGTTAAGAGTCCCACATTGGATGAGATATAATTTGAAAATGTATTTTTAAGTGGGAGGCATCCATCATCTTATAAGTCGATTTGCCGGGTTGAATTAGGCCCAACCCAAATTTCAAGACTTTGTTACGTAGATAAAACTTAACGATGAGTAGTATCACCTTGTTGCTCTAAATTTGACGCACAAACCAAATTCAATACTATAAAATTGACAATGTCTTTATCCCGTTTTATCTAATGGATATCGTATGTGTCGTATCTCGTCTTTATCTAATGGATATCGTATGTGTCGTATCTGCCTAGTTGAATCATTTAGACTTCATGTGCGCTCAAACACAGATGTCCCTTATTTATTTCTATCTTTAGATCCCTGAATATCAATGTTCAAATTTCTGAAACACAATCTTAACCTGTATGCAATCTTGATGTGTTCCATGATCTTTCTGTATGCAATTTTGATGTGTTCCATGATCTTTATATAAAACAGTCACCGGAAGATTCTCATTTAGTGAGGGTGGCTGCTTGTGCTTCAATATCTGATCTACTTTCAAGGTTAGATATTTCTTTTCTTACTAAAAGAAAGTCTTATTGGTTGATTCGATTATTGAAATACATTGTATTATACTCATGTTTGGTGCTGCTTGATCGAATCCCTTCCTTGATATCTCCCTCTCCCTGTCTGTTTTTTTTAACTGCAAAATTATTATTGATAGTGGAAATAAGTACAAAAGGTTCTTTACCCACAAATTGGGATTAAGTACAAGGGGTACTTGACCCACCGAGAACATACCACACAAAAACAAAGAACAAAGAAACAACTCCCTCTCTTTGTCTGCTTGTCTCCAAGTGCGTATGCATTGTGAACAATAAGATTAGGTCACCTGTCAAAGAACATTTGATAATCTTGAAATGTAGATTTGCAATATTCTATTAACTATTTATTTACAAACGACAATCCTATCAATTTGTATGCATTCGACATTTCAATTCCATATGCTTATTTGCAAGCTAAATTTCTGAACTATAAATAGATCATAGGATCTCTTTCAAAACAACATTACTATAGTGGTGCATTTAGTCTTAAAACCAGAGTAAGTCCAATACTTATTTTGTTGAGTATTTTCTCCCAGTAGTTTGTGTTATGAATAGTATAGTCTGTCGGCTATTTTCTAGTCTTGTTGCTGGTAAGCTCCGACTTCAATGAATTAGCTGGAAGCTACCTGTATTAACTTTCTTTTTTATGTATATATATATTAGGTTAAGTGGATTCGCAAAATTAAAAAAAGATGGGTCTGCCTCTGCTGTGAAAGTTGTTCAGCCTGTTCTAAAGATGTTACATGATGACAATTCAGAGGCAGTATGGGTAAGTTATTAATTCAAATATTAATTTGAGTTTTTAGCTTCTATTCAACATAGACAATGAAAAAGCTTTCATTATACATGGATGTAGGCATATTTATATTTTTAGTGGTTGCGTAATATTTTTATGTCAAAAGCAAAAGTGATAAACTCTACATTCCTGTAAAGTAGTTGTAGGAGTAATTCTTGTTTTGAAGTATACGTAGTTGTGCTTAGAGTTGCATTTAAACATTGGTATAGAACATATGTTGATGGATCATCAATGGAATCATTGCTTCATTACATAGTGCTTAGTTAATATAGACAGAAAGCATATACAAACTATTGTAGTATGCAACTGATTTCACATGGAAGTATACTTCATTGCTGCATCTGCAAAGTACTATTTGTTTAACTCATTGCTGTATTCTTCTCTGACCCATGCATATGTGTATGCTAAGAGATGAAATATATTGTGCTAAACTTTGCATAAGTGACAGACAAAAAGTTTATTATTTGGCCCATGCTTGCTGAATGAAGAAAAATCTTTGAGTGTATAATTTTCTTTGCATGCTCCTTCTTTGATAATAGACCCTACTTTCTATGTCAATTCTCATATACCTGTTATTTATCTGGACATATATTATCTGCTTTATTTGACTACGAGTTTTATCTATTATTCAAAATGTGGTGAATGCAGGAAGCTGCAGTTCATGTGATATATACCTTGATAACTTCATTCCCATTTTCTATTCAGCGTCATTATGATAGTGTAAGCTTCTTCTTCATTTGTTGCAAGATTTACTACATTATTAATTCATGTATATATAGTTAGAAATTTGTTTCTTGTATAAATTCCACAACTTCTTTTAATACTTATTTAACCGAAACAAGAACTTCAAATAGGGATGAACATGTGTGGTTGTATTTGCATATTTTTGAGACATTGATGTTTTTGCAGTTTGTATCTATTGACACAGTTTTCTTATTCGAGTCCAAGACTCGTTGGTGCTTCCCTATGACCTGCATGATTAAAAAACAAGGGCATGGTGTGGTTCCATGTAACCCGTACCAGTTTTTCCTGTTACTTTTATGAGGAAAATGTGCAGGAAAGCTCAAGAGTTTCGTTTCTTCTGTATTCACGATTTGATGAGTGGTTTGAACTTATGCAGGTTGAATCTGCTATTGCTGCTAAACTTGTGTCTGGAGGATGCAGTTATGATATGATGAAGGTAATGTGATTATCAAAGTTTTAAGAGCTTCTTCTAGGGTATGTTTGGATTGTTGCCATGTTGGCACGAGAGTGGATGGAGGGGACGAAAAAAGGTCTTTGGCAGGGTCCAAAGAGAGATATATTAGACTATTAGTACGAAGTTGAAAATAATTTGTGTTAATTTGATCTGTAATTTGTTAAGTTAAAACTAAATTCATGTTCCCAATTCTATTTGTTCTGTGATGTTTTTCTCACAGAGAAAAAATTGAAGTTAATGAAAAGCATTTGGGGAGTATAAGCTTTTGGCTTTAATGTTTGTTTCAGTATTGGATGATTTTTATGAGTTGCATTAGTTGATATCCAATATGCTGTGAGCACTCATTAAGGAGTTTATTTTCCTCTTGTTTGGAAGGATGCATCATCCTTAAACATGAGATTCTCAGTTTTAGATGGAAACTTTCTCTGATAAATACAAACATATGCTCAGAATCATAGCCTCATTCTGACATGTTCTGTCATCTTATTTGGTTTTGTACATCCAGAAACTTGCACATTGCCTAGCATTACTTCCAAAATCAAAAGGAGATGAAGAAAGCTGGTCTGTGATGATGCAGAAAATTTTGATTTCAATAAATGAACAATTAAATTTGACATTTGAAGGTGTAGAAGAAGGTAGGTAGATGTTCGTGCTATGTGTTTAATAAAATCCACTCTTGAAAAGTAGGTCATGACCATCTTTTTCCATGCATTGCAGAATTCATTCTAAAGGAGTTCAATGGATTGTTGATTCTTCCTGGGAAACAACCTCCACCACCTTTAGGAGGCAATGTATCAAATGAAGAAGCTAGTAGCGACACAACAAAGAGGTTCAAGCAATCACGGACATATAATGTCCCTATACTTATGTCTGGTTGTTGTATGCTGCTCACAAATACATATCCAGTTAAGGTACTGTTTAATTTATCTCAAAATGTATATTCCTACAGTGGCCTCTGTGAATTTCTCTTAATTTGGGAGAAGAATGATGAAAAGTAATGTGATTTAATTGTCAGGTTAATGTACCTGTTCGCCTATTATTGGTCCTTGTTGAGAGAATTCTTACGGTAAATGGCGCTTTGCCAGCAATGTCATTGCCCTTCATGACCGCCAGACAGCAAGAGAAAACTTGTTCCGAACTTCCAGTTTTGCATATGTGTAGCCTGGAATTGCTTACAGCTATTATAAAGGCAACAGGAAGGTATGACTGCGTGATATCCACACCCCTTCCCTTGAAAAGAAAAATAGCCTAAATTGAAAAAAACGGCAATTTGAGCTTTGGAAAATTATTTGCATATACGTTCTTGGATCCTTGATGTTGTAAATTATCGTGTTTAATGCCAATAGTGGCTGATTGATGTTATAAATATAATGAATCTTGTATCTTCTATCTAGTGTTGTCAAATAGCGGCTATAGCGTAGCCAAATTTGAACAAACTGTTATTTTCTGGGATCCGCAATTGATAACTCTGTTCCTATCATCTAGCTTACCTTGCACTCTTATGTGTTTCAATCCTGCTCCTGTGCACAATTTCTATGTTTCCTCTAGTATATCTTTTACGTATTTATTTCTTGATAGAATGCGGAATCTTACTGATTGCCCATATTTGTATTGCAGTCAACTATTGCCGCATGCTGCCTCTATTGTACGTTTCATTACAAAGTATTTCAAGGGGTGTGCGCTGCCAGATTTAAGGATTAAAGTCTATTCAATTGCAAAGACTCTGCTCATATCCATGGGTGTTGGTATGCGAAAACTCTTAACAAAGTTCCTTTCTGCTCATAGTTTACCAATAGCGGCGGAGCATCGGCTGCTCACTATTCTGTAGCCATAGCGTTGTGGATTAAAGGATTGTCCTTCGGTGGCCCCAATTACAGCTAAATAGCGGCGTTATTGTCCGCACCAGGGGAGGGGCTCTCGAAAACCCAAAACACCCTTTAAAAGAGATGTTTTAGATGGGGGAATTTAGGGTTTAATTTGGGTTGGGACTAACTCAATCTCACATATAAACTCATGGTCATGCCTTATCTCATCCAACGTGGGACTCTTAACAACAGTCTATAAGTGGAAATATTTTTACCTAGAATCTTTTTGCAGTTTCACTTTTATTTTCTATCAAAAAGAAAAAGAAAACACTCAGGTAGAGAAAGGGGAGGGAAAATAAATGAACAAGACTAAGTGTATTCAATTTTATTTCCATATATTTTTCTAATTTTCTTTGCTCTCATCATCCTACATCTGATTTAATGTAAATACTGTTTATAATATTTCCCCATAAATTGTTTCGACAACTTTATTCACAAACTGCCTTGATGGTTCTTTCCTTTTTCGGCTCCACATTTTTTTGATGCCTGTCTCCCCTTCCTAGCTGTTTGACTAAGCTATATATTTAATTTGACCACAGGAATGGCTTTATGCCTGTCGAAGGAAGTTGTCAATAATGCTATTGCTGATTTGAGTACCCTAGAGAAGAAGAACGGAGGCATGTTGAATGGTTCTAATACAGATGTCTCCACTATAGCACCACTACCAGCAAGTAATAGAAAAAGGAAGCACAGCAGTACAAATGGTTCTGTTCAGGAATATGACGCTGGTGGTGGTTTGGGAGTAGAAGTTCCAAATAAATGTCCCGTGACTCCAATTTCTCTGAGGGTAGCTGCACTTGAGGCATTAGAGGCTCTTATTACTGTGGTATGTATCTTTAGTTTGAAACAACTAAGGTTCCTTCATAAACCTTTCTCTACAGTTGCTATTCTTGTTCATAGTTTTTGTTGTAATTATAGGGTTGAAAGCTGTTTACATAATAACATGAACATACACTTTTGTTTGTCCAAGCAGTAAGTTCTTTTACTTAGTTTTAAAAAAGTATAAAAAAGAAAAAGAAAAATTTATTTGAGAGAAATTAGGTGACTAGAAGTTGTTGAAGGACAAGGTATCCTCCAAACAAGAAACTATATACTGAAGAGAATAAGAAAGAAAAAAAAATGCAGTCAGCCTTTAGTATTAGCATAAGTTGTGTATCCTAGATAGCAACTTCCTTGAAGCAGCCATAAGTATAGCATAGCATCAAGGAGAAGCAAAAATGTCACTCTATCCCTCAACACATAATTTCAGGTTTTAATATTCTTGAACTTTTGTATACTGGCATATGATTCACAATATGCCACTGGTATGCAACTCTAGGGCCACCCCTTATCTACCTTACATGTATTAACATACCAAGAACAGCAAATGAGGAAAAGATGTTCTGTTTTAACTAGGTTGACGATCACAATGCGAGAAGTGGAGTTGTAAATGCGGCAAGTGTAGCTCTCGTGCCGGTGAAGACATGTAACTGAGACACTGCATGAGAGCCAACAATGGAACTTTGGTGTTTGGTAGATTGGCGGATTCTGCTTCTTCTATTGTGATCCCCGACCTTGCTCCCCTTAAGATATTCCCAGATACTTTCCCTAACATTGTGGTCAAATATTCTAGTGCTGTTAGCTGTCCCTTTTATTTATTTTTTATTTTTATTATAATTTCCTTACCTCTGTAGTAAGTTTGGTATCTACCCTCTTCTTAATATATTTATCTGAGAACTTTGGAGGTGAATTTCTAGCATGAAATCCATCCGTGGAGTTCTCCTTAATTTTAAGGGTACATCAACTGATCCTTGATAGTGGAGATCATAATTTTGTTCTGAATTTTAAAGGGCCTGCATAATAGTATTTTTTTTTTTTTTTTACAGGCTGGTACTTTAAAATCAGAACAGTGGAGATCCAAAGTTGATAGTCTTTTGATAGTCATAGCAATGGATTCTTTCAAAGAAGGTTCATCTAGTGAAGAAATAAACGTGTTTCAGAAAAAGGATCATGCTGCAACTGCCACAGATTTGCAGCTTGCTGCATTGCGTGCTCTTTTGGCCTCTTTTCTATCTGTGTCTCGGCCCCCATATTTATCACAGGGCCTTGAACTTTTCCGAAGAGGTACTTCCATATCCACATGTCCTTTTCTTATCGATATCTATGTCCCTATTGATGGTTACTTTAGTAGTAGTTAATATTAGATTTCATGCATGTAAACAAAAAGATTTAATTATGAGTATTGGCTGTTTTCTATTTGAAATCTGATAATTATTGTTACAAGACGCATATAGTTTTAATAACATTCACAATTTGTTCTGTGATTGTTCGGAAGTATCTTATGTTTAAGGGCTGTGTTTTTGCAATCAATAATTAAACATTTATTTGTATATTTTTTGGATTTTTATGGACTTAAATAAAAATATTCTGAATTGTTCAGGAAATGTTCATAAGAATTGAGCAATGGAGTATATAGATAATATGATATACAATCTTTCATTTCGAGAAGCTATAAAACAGGAAAATAATTGTATGCAAACAAAATCCTAATTATTAATAGAAAATATTGATTCCTTATATAGGTGATCCTTTACATAACTTTCCCTCAAATTGGAGTAAATGCAAATCATATGCACTGAATTGTTATTGATAAAGTTGTCATAAGAATCCCAGAGAGTTGGTAAAGCTATCTGCAAGCTGGTCACTAGGGTAAACTCAACATCAATTTGTTTGAAAAGACCTTTTTTGTAGAAAAAGTGAAATCCAATTTGTATATGTTTTGCCCTGTTATGGAAGACTAAATTTGAAGTGATGTGTAAACCTCTTTATTATTACAGTATGGCTTAATATGATTAACTTTTCTAAATTTGGATTCATAAATAATCATAACCCAATTGATGTACTTGTACCCATTGCAGTAGCCTGATATTGTTAAGTCTCTACATTAGATTTAGCTACTATGTTTTGCTTTTACGTTTTCATGATGCCAAATTACCACCAACAAAAATACAGTATTATTGTGTGTTTGGATAGAAATCTTCAAAATCAATGAAGTCTATTAAAACTGGATTGATGTCAGAAGAGAAATGGGATCAAATTTGATTACCTGGTTTGGAAAAATGGATAGGTTGTCATGGATAGCTCTTAGGTATTATAATATTTGAGCATGCGTGTTTTGAATAATATAAATTATACTTGTAAAAAATAGACTCATTAATTTCTTCTTTTCAGTCTTATTGTTTGAATATGTGGTGTCAAAGAAAAATTGCAGTTAAACCTTGTTCATGCTCATACGTACAATTTTTTTAAATTGTATTTGATCTTCTCCCTATTTGCTTGAATAACATGTAATTTATGTCAAAACAGGAAAGCAACAAACTGGAACAAAGCTTGCCGAGTTCTGTGCTCATGCTATGGTAACCTTGGAAGTGCTTATACATCCTAGGGCACTTCCGTTGGTTGATTATGTCCCTCCAAACAACGATACTTTTGGTGAAGGTCAGTTCAGTTTCGGACATGAATATGCTAGTCGGAATCATACTACATTCGGTTTGCCTCAAACAGAACCTCCTGAATCTGTTAATAATCTGTTTGCTGACTATTTGGCAAATGGTGATGATGAGATGGGTGGGTTATGGACTGAAAATACAAAAAAAACTAGAGTGTCTTCTGAAATGGTGACGCCCTTGCCTTCTAGCGCCAACATCCAAGAGAGGAGTGAGATGGTACCTGAGATAGCGACACGTGCAGATGTTGAGATGAGAACCGTCGAGAATGAAACGACATTGAAGTCAGATCATCCTGGAGAATCTGTCATGCAATTTCAAGAACCTGTCCATTGCACGACAAGCATTCCGGCTGCCATCGACATTCACGGCGATGCGGCTACTGACAAAGAGCCGGAGAGGATTGTTTCTGAAAGTGCAAGTTCAGCACAGTCATCAGACACTAACATGCTTCAGCAAGTTGAATTCAAGCTAGATTATGGCAATTCAGTGGATGATGATGATGATGATCCTTTTCCTGACATTGTGGATGGAGACCCTAATTCTGATTCTGAATAAGGGGAACATTTTTGCAATTTCTTCCATTTAAAGAAGCACAATTCAGGGTAGTAACAAAATGTATTCTTTCTCCTTTTATATGTTTTCCTTAGTAATGCTGTGTGCAACTTTTTTGACTGACCAAAAAAAATATATTTAGTCTCTTTTCTTGTTTTTGATACATTCCATAATGTTTCCATTCATCAGCTTTGTTCAAATTTGTGTAAAACTAGACAAGAGGAGCATGTGTTGGTTGTTTGAAGGAATACAAAAACATTAACAGGAAGTTACACACCATTAAACTTAACTATTAAGAGTAATTGTCATTAAATTATAGGCAAAATATATATTAATTTTAGCACAACAATTTTTGCAACGATTATGTCCATGACATCTTACCTTAAGCGTCGATTTTGCTATGTTTCCTATATTAAACCAGCAAACACTCTGTATGTAAATTATTGACATGATAATATGAGCCATTGTAGCACTTCAAAAGTTCTTAATTTGGATATATTCATGTAAAAATGGTTTAAACTATAAATTTGTGCGTAAAAATCCATTCTAAAATAAAAAAACAACAAATCATAACTTCAAGTAAAATCAACTTAGAAGCAAATTGAATTCTAGAGCAAGTCGTACTTGAGCACAAATACAAATAAAAAAGGTTTGAGCTCACTCACATAAACGGAGAAAAATAAATGAAAAAGAATCTAGTCTTACCATTCAATTGTTTTCTCTTTTAATTAAACATCTTTTAATTAATATTTTCTATTTATGCGTGTGTGGCCAGATAAATATTACTAAACATCTTTTAATTGTGTCTAAATGTCTTTTATTTGTGTTTGTGACCAGATAAGTATTGCACTCAATTCTACTCTAAAATAACCAAACATATCGAAATCAATTCTACACATCCAAATCAATTTTAATCGTCTAAAAGTGGAACCAAACATTCTATTAATTTTAAAATCTAAAGATTAGTCACGAGAGTATTTTTGTTTTTTTGACAAAATAGATAGTACTTTTTATTCAGCTGCTTATTTTATTTTTTATAAGTAATAATGTAGAGTGCTCCACATGCTAATCACTTTTTCCTAAATAATTATCAATTTTTAAAACCAAAAGAAAACACGAGTGGCGCGCCTTCTTTGAAGAGATTGTCACGCGTACACATTTCAAAGACAATGCTATGTTATTTAAAATCATCATAGTTTAACGTTATTTGTTACATTCAGTTCAATTAAACATTGAACACATTAATTCATGTATCTGTTTTGTTTTCAACCCTCTTGTTCATTGTTAGTGTTGGTGCTATTATTGATGCAAAATATGAGCAGACAGACTACATGTCTGATCTATTGAAAGCATTGACTCCAACTCCCTTTGGCTGGTCTAACAATACTCACTACTGCAAATGGAACGGCATTGTTTGCCAATATAGTCGAGTTGTGGCCATCGCGCTCCCATCAAGTTCACTCGCTGGTAGACTCCCTCCCTATATCGCCATTCTCACCAATCTAACTCACATCGATCTTCATAACAATTCACTCACCGGTCCTTTGCCTGATTTTAGCGAACTATCTGCGCTTGAATCGGTGTATCTTGGTCACAATAACTTCAACTCTATTCCAGAATTTTGCTTTGGATCGTCAGAAGGTCTGCGAAACCTCAATCTTAGCAATAACTTGAATCTCTCGCCATGGATATTTTCTAGTCATTTAATTGACTCCTCGTTGCTACATACCCTCGATCTTGAAGCTACAGATATAATAGGCTCTTTGCCATCAGAAATGTTTGATTGGTTTCCGAACTTGCATACTGTTTTTCTTTCACACAACAACATCAGTGGAAAATCTGTAGTAAGGTACTTGCGGCTCAATGACCAGGGGATATATAGTGGCCTTAAGGGTACAATTGATGTGATATCGTCCATGAGGTTCTTGTCACAGGTGTGGCTTCAATACAACTTGCTCGAGGGTCCAATCCCGAACATGTCCAATTCCATCTATTTGTTTGATCTTCAACTTCAGTACAATTGCTTCACGGGTTTGGTTCCACCTTCGTTGTTCACTCTCTCTAGCCTGAAGAACATCTCTTTAGGCGAGAATTTTCTTCAAGGACCAATACCTGTGTTTCATAAGGGTGTTAAGGCAAATTGGGAAACAAATCACTTTTGTCGGAGAGATGTTGGACCTTGTGATCCCCAAGTCACGATTTTGCTCGAAATTTTTGAAGCTTTTGGGTATCCTCGTGAGCATTAATTTGGGGAATTTGGCATTAAAAGGAACCGTCTCTCCTGCATTTTCCAATTTATCAAGTTTAGTGAACTTGACTCTTTCCAACAATAATTTGACGGGTTCAATACCACATAGTCTTACAACTTTGCCTCAACTTCGCCTTCTTGATGTTTCGAATAATAATCTGTCGGAACAACTTCCTTAATTTTCATCCAAGGTCAAGCTAATTACACGAGGCAATGCTTTGCTTGGCCTAAATATTTCTCAACAACAATTAGGGGGAGGACAAAATGAAATTACTTCTCATGATGGAGGTCCATCTAAAACAACACTTATTAGACTCGCTTGGATTATAGGTATGTATATCCATTATATATATTTCAATCTTGTTATATATTTTGTTATGATGTTGTTCATTAATTACAGAATAAAAATAATCTTTTGCAAGTAATGATATTGACCAATCTTTTCCCCACACCTATATTGGTTAATCATTTAATAAAATATGTTAATTCAATTGAGTAGATAATTAATTTAATTTACAATCAAAATTGTGTTTCACTCGTGTGCATAATTAACAATTTTGCAATTTCAGTGATGTACATTAACCAAAAACTCAATTGAATTGATTATATTTTTACATTTAATCAATAGGTGTCGTAAATGTAGGAAAATTGGATGTCCATGAAATAATTTTGGTATTTTGCATGCCTCTTCATTGTTGCTCTCTCTTTCTTGCTGATCTTAAAAAATGGCAGACATTATTAATGTTACCAAGTCTTCCCATCCACAACTATTTGATGGGGTGTCTTGTGTTTTTATGTGCAGAAACTATATGAGATATGTTTTTGTATGGAGAATTTGTCAATTTTTATTTATTTTTTGTATGGAGAAGTCTCTCTTAAACTTTAAGATTTAATCGTAGTTTTTTTTTTTTGACAAAAGATTTAATCGTAGTTTTAGTTCCTCTATTTTAATATGTTTTGGATTTTGTTCTCCCTATTTGTAATGTTGAATGATGTTTTGAAAAAAATATTAATAACAAAACAAGCAACATTAAATGGGAGTAAATAGGTTTAGTTGCTGCATCCTTTTCTTTTCTAATAGCAGTTATTCGTACATTTTTTTCTTGATTATTCGATCTTTATTAACATATTCCCTTACCTTCTGTGACAATAAAATAAAATAAAATAAAATAAATTTGCTCAAAAAAGTAAAATAAAATAATTATCTATAACAATATATATATGGGAGAGAGAAACTACACCAAAATTGGAAAAGGGATTTTGGGTTAATTTTTTCATTCTTGCAATTATACTCATAAACAAATTTAATTTGTCTATAAGAATTATATATTGTTGATGTCATCGAAAAAGATAAAATATATTTTTTATTTACTATATTGTGGGTGTCATTGAAAAAGATAAGTAGAATTTATTACAATTTAAAATCACAAACATCTCTACCTATAATTTTAATCAAAATTAAAATTTAATAAAAAACATTGTTAATAATTATCATTCACTTTTTTGTTATCATGCAGGGGCATCCTTGTTTAGTGTTGGATTTGTAATACTAATTGTGATTATTTGTAAACATAAAAAACATAAAAGATATCCTATTTTATTACCAAGGTGAATCTTCAGGAAACCAATAAAATCTACGGACGACAATGTGGAGGATTTTAGGCAAAATTATAATTTGTCGGTGCCAATTAAGCAATATAGATATTCAGAATTGAAAAGAATGACAAACTCATTCCGAGATAAATTAGGTCAAGGAGGATATGGTGTTGTGTACAAAGCAAGTTTACCCGATGGTCGTCAAGTAGCAGTGAAAATGATAAACGAGTCCAAGGGAAATGGAGAAGAATTCATAAATGAAGTTGCTAGCATTAGTAGAACATCGCATGTGAACATCGTTTCACTTTTGGGATTTTGTTATGAGAAAAAAAGAGCACTAATATATGAATTCATGTCCAAAGGATCATTGGATAAGTTCATCTTTAAAAGTGGATTTCCTGATGCTATTTGTAATTTAGATTGGAAAACATTATACCAAATTGCAATTGGCATAGCTCGAGGACTAGAATACTTGCATCAAGGATGTACTTCAAGAATTTTACATCTTGATATCAAACCCCAAAACATTCTTTTGGATGAAGACTTTTGTCCAAAAAAGATTACTATGGTTAGTCTATGGTGCATTCAAACAAATCCATTAGATAGACCATCCATGAGTAAAGTAATAGAAATGCTACAAGGACCGCTTCACTCGGTGCCTTATCCTCCAAAGCCTTTCTTATATTCTCCTCAAATGTCATCATTACAAACTTCACATGTGTCTTCTAGCAATTTGTTAGAGAAAAACTCAATACCTTAACTGAAGAATGATTCCATAAAATCGAAAAAGCTCAGCAAATCAAAAGTGAAAATGTGATTGTATATTGTTGGTAATTGAGCACAACTTTACATATCCTTTGGTTGAACTTCAAAATTGTTCGTATATTTTTAGTTTATAAATTTCTCACTACTGGTTAATAGCTTTACATATCTTCATTATGTATCACTACAAAAAAGGGGGCATTTTTTTTTTCTTTTTATTATGCTAATGCTTGTAAATTATGAACGTTTTTTTATTTTACTTTATTTTTTATAAATTTTGGTTTTGATTAAAAGTATATAAGTTAAAAGTTTATGAATTTCAAATTATAACAAACTCAACAAACCATGTTTATCTTTTCAATGTCACCAGTAATATAACAATTATAATATAAATTCTTATTTGTTTTAATGATACCAACAATATAACATTATTATATGAAAACTAGTTCAAAGCTATAATTGAAATAATAAAAAAATCAGCCCAATGAAAATCGTCTCTTATCTATTTGTTGAAATTTCAAAGAAACAATAATGCAAACTATATTAAAAATAAGAAGTAACATTGTTTGATACAATACATTACAATGAAAACCGTCTCTTATCTATATGTTGAAAATGAGCTAAAATGACATCATTGTTAATTGTTAAAAGGGTTAAATATGTTTTTGGTCCCTACATTTTGTCCCCCTTTGAAGAATAGTCCTTACATTTCAATAAATGTTTTTAAAATCCTTACATTTTTACTCCGTTAGTACAAATAGTCTCTACCGTCAATTTCTACGCAATCCCCAAACAGAATGGTGACGCGGCAAAATTTGTTTTTGGATAACTTTTTAATGGGTTGGGCTAACAAAATGGGTCAAATAAGACCCGACCCATGAATCCAAATTTCCCCTCCTTCCTTCTTTTGCAATCTCTCTTCTTTCCCAAAAACTCTTACTCTTCTCTCTTCTAAACCCTTCCCTTCTCTCCCTCCCTCCCTCCTCTACTTTCACCAATTTCTTCTCTCTTCATTCTAATCCTTCTATTCACTTCCTCCCTCTCTTCTCTCTTTGTTCTTTCTAACAACAATAACAAAGACAAATTCATTAACCCTACACCACCACAATCAAACATTTATCAATGTTTATTTTTGTTTCATTTCATTCACAATCATATAAAGAGCATCACGGTTGTTGTTACTAGATCAAATTTTGAATGTCATTGTTTGTCAATTTAGTACTGGATATTTGGGAAAAATCATGGAGGAAGGAAGGGAAAAAGTGTACTAGAAGAGAGAAAGAAAGTGAGGGAGACAAAATGATGATGATGATAATTAATATGGGTTAACCCAATTTTTTATTTCTGATTTTTTTTATATGATACGAAGATGATGTTGAATCTGGTTAACCCAGATTTGGTTTATGAACAACCTATGAAGATGATGTTGCTTTATGAATGTTTGTTGTTGATGTGTTGTTATCGTTGTTGTGTTGTTGCTGCTGTGTTGTTGTTCTTGTGTTGATTATCAAGATGAACATGAGAGAAATATATGAAGAAGATGAAGAATTTGTTGTTGTGTTGTTCTTGTTGCTGCTGTTCTTGATTCTAAAATGAAATTGTTGCCGTGTTGTTTTTCTGAAAAAGTTGCTTAAAAATTCTTATTTTAATTGTATTTTGTTGTTAATCAATTAATTTAACAAGAAATTAACACTAATCAACTCAATAAATCTGATTTTTGGCTATATCATAAAAAATTGGGGCCCACTGCCACGTCAGCTTCTTGTTAATAATTTAACAGCGAGAACTATTTTTACTAACGGAGTCAAATTGTGGGAATTTTAAAAACATTTATTGAAATGTAAAGACCATTCTTCAAAGCAGGGTAAAATGTAGGGACCAAAAACATATTTAACCCTTGTTAAAATAACATCTCTTTATATATAAGTTACAAAACAGTCGTTTAGCCACTGATCACCCATTTTATTATATAGGTTACTCTTCACAACTTTCATACCTGAAAAAACACGTTCAACACTTGACATTTGCAAACAAACAAATATTAACAGGTTAACTTTTTCGAGAATTTGAAAATATTTTAAAAAAAATCATATGAATATGTATTTAATCTTACTCTGTACATTACTACTAAAGAACAGAAGGTTTTACATTTCGCAACCAAAGTACTTTAATTTTATTATTCTCAACTAGATATCACATGCTTCATCTTTTAAAATGCTTATGTATGAGCAAGCTCAACACAATTGCATAACATAAAATTGAACACTATAGATGTGTTTTATTTATTATAATAAAATAAATAGAGAAAGTGCATGTGGATTTAGCCACACATACCCTTGAATGCATCTGTCCCTATATGTGTCTAATTTCATGCAACCAACTTAATATTGGTAATCACCTTTCAACTTTACCAAAACATACCTACTCCCTCCGGTCTCAAATATAAGAAAATATTCTTTTTTTAGGTTCATTGAATAATTAATGTATCTGGTCTACATTGTAAAGCAGATACATTAATTATTCAATAAACCTAAAAAAAGAATCTTTTCTTATATTTGAGACCGGAGGAAGTATTATTCACTCTTGAAACTAGTATGAGAGTTTTCAATTGAGCTAAGCAAATATTCTTTTTTTTAGAACATATAATAGCCATCCATCCATGTACAGTGTACACTATCATATCCAAAATTCTGTTCTTTTTAGACAACATCATACATATGCAAAATTCTCAAACCAAACATCCTATACCATTCCCACATTCCATATAACTTTTCCTTTTCCACAATAATAGGGCACACACATAATAATACACACAAATGTTGCAAATTTCATGCAATTATTTACATGCAAAATTCAAACCATATAATAACCTCATCACTATCACACTCACTTTCTCACCCCACCATTCCAATTTCTCACCCCCACAACAAACCACCATAATCCGCCGATCAATGCCGACCGGCGAACTTCACTACACCACCCCACCAAAGGTGTCAGCCACCACCAACAACTCCGCCGTCGTTGGTGCCTCCGACGAAGGCTGGCTATGGTCACAAATCAAAGCGGAAGCACGCCGCGACGCGGAATCGGAACCAGCCCTAGCAAGCTACCTCTACTCAACGATTCTTTCGCACTCTTCTCTTGAACGTTCACTTTCGTTTCATCTTGGTAACAAGCTTTGTTCTTCGACGCTTCTTTCGACGCTTCTTTATGACCTTTTTCTTAACGCTTTTGCGACTGATCCGTCGCTAAGTTCTGCTGCTGTTGCTGACCTTCGTGCTGCTCGTGAACGTGATCCTGCTTGTATCTCTTACTCTCACTGTTTGCTTAATTACAAGGGATTTCTTGCTTGTCAGGTTAATTTCATTCTTCAATTTTAGGTTATTTTTTGTGCTTAGCCAAACCCTAATTATTCAATTCTGGGGTTTTTGTTTTAATAAACGTTCAAATTCATATTTTGAAAGTAATTGAGGGACTAATTTGATGAATTGCGAACAGAATATGACACTGTTTGGTTGGTTAAAGGGCCCGGTTGGATTGTCTTACTTTTTAATTTATGAAAAATACATTATGCGAATAAACAAGCTGTTATGTTTATTCATAAGTTCTCACTAACAAAAATTGTATCTTCACAAACTGTTTTTGCATAAACTACCTTTACTAGCTTATGAATGATGCATAAAAGCTTATTTATTTGCATAAGCTCAAAAATAAGTCAATCCAAACTGGCCCAAAGAGCTTATTTTGCAGCTTATGGGATAAGTGCTTATCATATAAGTGCTCATGTATAAGCTGTTTCTATAGTAACTAAAACAAAATCAAACTGTTTTTTATATGCTATAAGCTGTTTTCATATGGCCTGTTTGAATAAACAGCTTACTTGCAGCTTATAGCACTAGCGTCTATCATGATATGCATAAGCCATTTCTATAGGAAATGATAAAATAAAGTAAATTGTTTTTATATATGCTATAAGCAGTTTTCATGAGCTATCTTGGTGAACTTATGAAAATAAGCTGAAAAAATCTTATGAAAATTGTCATAACTGTTTACAAAAGTTCTCTCCAAATAGTTTTGCAAAACTTATGTCAGTAGACAAGCTCAAATGAGTCTATCCAAACAGGCCCGTAAATTATCCGACAAAGCTTATGGGCATAAGCTGAAAACAGCTTATGAAATTTCATAAGCTGTTTTCATAAGTTCAATCTTTCAAGTGCTTATGCCAATTGATAAGCTCAAATATGCCAATCCAAACAGCCCTATTTTTTTTAATACTTCAGAGACTAGATATGGGAGATAATGATAGTTTAGAGACTAAATTGAAGGTTTGTTGGTTTTCATTTATTTGCTAAATCATAATTCTAAATTCAGGGTTTTGTGTGATTCTATATCCTGATTCTTCAAATTTAGGGTTTTAATTTTTATAACAAACCCTGATTCATAAATTTCAGGTTTTCCTGTTTTTTAGAACCCTAATTCTTCAATTTTGTGATTTTGTTTTTTTAACTCTAATTTTCAATTTCAGGGGTTTTCTGTTTCTTGACTAACCCTTATTATTCAATTCCAACTTGTGTGATTTTTTTTAATGGAAATTGTATGTGACTGTGTACTTGTGATTATTTCAGGCGCACCGTGTGGCGCACCTGTTATGGAGGCAGGCTCGGCAGCCGTTAGCACTAGCACTACATTCTCGCGTCGCTGATGTATTTGCGGTGGATATTCACCCGGCAGCGAGGATTGGCAAAGGGGTTTTGTTTGACCACGCGACAGGGGTAGTGGTGGGTGAGACGGCGGTGATTGGAAATAATGTGTCGATCCTGCACCATGTAACACTGGGTGGGACTGGAAAGGTTGGTGGGGATCGGCATCCCAAGATTGGAGATGGGGTGCTCATTGGTGCTGGTGCTACCATTCTGGGTAATATTAAGATTGGGGAAGGCGCTAAGATTGGTGCTGGGTCTGTTGTTTTGATTGATGTGCCGCCACGGACCACTGCGGTCGGTAACCCGGCGAGATTGGTTGGTGGTAAGGAGAAGCCGTCTCAGCTTGAGGATGTGCCCGGGGAGTCCATGGACCATACTTCCTTTATCTCTGAGTGGTCTGATTATATCATTTAAATTTCCAAGGCGAAATTCTTGAAATCAAACACTTGATGTTGGATTTGCACGGATTTAGAACCAAATTTGCTTTTCCTATCTCATCTGTTTTGATGGTCTGATCTAGTAATTGAGGGATTGTATTGAGATTTTGTAGTGATGAATAGTCTAATAGTCACTAAACTATATCACAAAGTGACACTGTAATTTAAGTGTAATAATAAGGCTATGTTGATCACTGATATGAAAATTTGTTTTACTGCTCACTATACTGCATTATGAGCGGAAATTTTGAGTGATGTATTAAAACAGGGTTTAGAATACAGAAACTGGTTTTGTTGATTATGTTACTAGGACTTGGAAAGAATTAGAAAGAACTATAACATGACATCAGAATCGTGGTCTTGTCTTATTAGATCTAGAATATGGAATTTTATCATCAGAGCTATCTTGCAGGGGTTTGCAGAACTGTTCTTTGACTTGTAGAATGTTGTGCTTTCTTTTGATGTTTCAAGAGGGATAGATGAGTTTAAGGTTCTGTGTATGGTGAGAGATCGCCAATAGGCTCATATCTCTGACTATGAGAGATCAGTTTCATGTGTTTGATTAAAGAAGCATACTGGGATGTTATTATGTATTTGCCTTCATTGCATATTTTCCATTTCATTGCATATTTTCTCTTACTTTTCTTGAGTCTGTTTTGCTGATGTATCATCACCATTGTTGACAAGGAAGGGGGAGTAACAGTGGTTTGTTGTCAAAAGCGATTGTGTTAAATGGTGCACGGGCGGAGAGAGCTTATGGTACATGTCCTGCTTACGGAGCAATAAGGGCTACAATTTTGGGTTTTGTTCTTTGCTAATAGCTTCCCCCCTGCGATCTTAAACAACCATATGACACCATCTCGAAGCTTCCTTGTGAGTCACAAAGCTGCAGCAGCGAACGCCACCGTAACCAGAAAGTTACTTGGATTTAGGTTTGGGGATGTGATGGTGAGACTTGGATTGAGGATTAGGAATGTAATGGCTGGAAGCGAAGGCCAAAGCCAAAACCTTACAGAAACATGGGCCAAACATGTTGCTCAGTTCTCGAGCAAATTGAAAACTATTTTAGCAGTTGCTTACTCTTGCACAAGTAAGTTATACATATTAATTTGGGAATGGTGGTAGTATTTGCTTATGTAATTTATATATCTTATTGAACCATCTATCTGCCTTGGTCCTATTAATATTTTCATTGAAACTTTTACATTTCAATAGTTGCAGATGAGTATACATAGTTTCTGCAAATTTGATTCTTCTGCAAATATGCAAGGTAGTTAGTTATTCAGATCAATTTTGCGACTTGTTGGCGTGGTCCTAACTCCTAAATAGGTATAGATTCAAAAGGACTAGAACCCACATAGTTTCACATCTGCAAGTGGAAACCAAGTTTCCACTTTTGATGCTTTCAAGCCAATGGACCAGAATTTTTCCTTAGATCAGTAGGGTCTCCATAACCATTGGTTTATCTGGTGGATTCCCAATTGGATCAGCTACAATTTTTTTTACTGGACTTCAAGAATGCTACCTCTAGTGCTCAAAAGAAGAAATGTTTTTTTTTTTTTTTTTAAC